>Ga0164315_10002270_pt1 | contig 14741 bp, 13 predicted proteins | sample GuaBasSedimGuay6_FD_113737 | JGI IMG/M metagenome (GOLD analysis project Ga0164315, IMG submission 113737) | Subseafloor sediment microbial communities from Guaymas Basin, Gulf of California, Mexico - Guay6, Core 4569-2, 0-3 cm | ecosystem: Environmental > Aquatic > Marine > Hydrothermal vents... | reverse complement strand
CTGATCCTACATTAGGCGTAACGGGTGTAGACCTGTTAGTAGTAGTCGTATCACCTAATTGCCCATGTGAATTGTAACCAGACATCTTGAAGACAGTAGTAGTACCATTATCCAGTAATATCCCTGTTATTCCATAAGCATTTGCTGCTGTGGTGTAATATCCATAACCCCCTATAACTTTAGTTATAGTATATCCAGTGCCGCCGCCCCAATTAGTAGTAACGTCTACAAATGATGAATTAGTGTTAGTAGTTGCGGCGTTCCCTAATTGCCCATAACCGCCATACCCACATACCCAGATAGTATCATCGGATTTTTGAGCTACAGTCATGCCATACCCTGTACCCATATTCCAAACACTAGTAACCGTTGTACCTAATGCAGTTATCTGAATAAATGAGGACCGATTAGTAGTATCCCCTAAGCCTAATTGCCCATATAAATTATGACCAGCAGCGTATATATACCCATCTGTCTTTTTAATGAATAATCTAGAGTTGGTAACGTTATAGCCACTACAACTATTAGTCCAATAAACATCAGTAACGTCGGATTCTGCTAATTGAGGGATGCCCTGTACACTAGTATTACCTAAACCGCATTGTCCTTTACCATTATTCCCCCATGTAAAGAGATCGTTATCCTCTAGTAAAGCAAATCCTACTTGATAGCTCCCTCCTGTTTTTACTACTGGGCTATTACTTGGTATAGCTATTTCTGTAAAATTATTAGAAACTCCACGCATTTTATGCTTATTGGCTATACCAGCCCCAGTAGTAGCCGAAGGATAACCGGCTTCTGAACCATGAACTTGGTATATTTTACCGTTAATTAGTACGAACATAGAGTTGTAACCGCTACCGGTAATGAAATCTATCGCTGGGCTACCTGCAGATTCTATAGATGAAGCCACAAAAGCTGTAGTAGCTATCCTAGTAGAGTCGTTTCCTGGGTTTTGTGTGGTAGCAGTGGGATTACCCGTGAGTGCAGGAGAAGCTATAGGAGCTACTGCAGGATCCACCATAGATATACCAACTTTGGTTACCATTATTTGAGCCTTTCTACAATTACTTTAAGATCTGCGAATTCTTGTCGTATCGGAGTTGTAAAGTCAGTAGATTGTATAGTACTTTGGGCTAAGAGCTGATCTATAAGTTCTACTTGTATATAAGCTATTTGTAATAACCTATTAATGACGTCACGCTTATCTGCTTCTATAGCTTGGTCTATAGTATTTTGAGCACTCAAAGGTTGAGGTAGCCTAGCTACATACGTCCCATTCTGTAAGTCACCCCGATCAATCATAAGCTCAGTGTCTAGTATCGAAAGCCATTGAGCTTGTTTTACTGAGTCAGCAAGCATGACCATACCAATCACTGGTATATTTAGTTTATCTGCCTCTATATGTAGTGATCGCATAGATGCAACCGCGCTACCATTGCCTCCAAGGTTTCGCATATCTTCTATCAATATACCTACAGTCCGGAAGTCTTCTATAGTTTTATAAGCCGCTATTTTTATATGAGTGAAGTCTTGAGTCAATAAAGTAGATACATCTATAGTAGCGAGTGTAGCTTCAAAGTCATAGATAGGTTGTAAGTCGACTATAGTATCACTATGCATTTTCGCTAACTCTATAGCATGGAGTTGCTCTGCATCAATAGCCCATTGAGGTAGTACAGTTATTATTTCATTTACTCCCCCGGTAGAATACTCTATTTCTCCAGCATCGGTGTCCCATTGCAAAGCCCTCGTGTTATTTGGAGGGGCAAGCGTTATAGGAGATATCCCATATCCATCTACGACCACATTTTGGTCTTCTATAATTATACTTAGCTTCATTTGTTCCTCTCGAGTAAAGTATTAGCTACTAAATCTAGAGATGCATGATTAGCTTTAACCATCTCATTCCTAAAAGACTCGACAGCTGCACCGGTGCCCCGTTGTTGGTTAGAGTTTTCTATCATTAGCACAGGTAACCAAGCTATAGCGCATCCAAAATCATTCACGTCTTCGCCAGTATTGTTATTTACACCCATTACTTGAGTATACCACTCGCAATCGTGCTTAATACATTTTTTGTTTAGTAGGGGGCATTTCTTCTTAGCCATCAGTCTTTACTCGCTATAATTAAATCGACATATTTTACATCTAAATTAATAGCTGTTCCTGTGAAGGTGTGATTATGAGAGCCACCACCACCTTTGCTCCCCGTGGTCGCGCTTTGGATATCACTACCCTTACCACCGGAAATAGCTGTTGAAGAGCCGGCAACAGTGTTGTATGAATGAGTATGTGCCGGCATTTGGGAGATTGTCAGTGTTGTATTATTAACCGTACCAGCTACAGATTGGCTAGCAAAAGCAACATCAAAGTCAACACTACCACCACTACTTACCGTACCCGACACGACCCGCAATGCTTTGTTGTTATGCGTAGTTTCTTTCGTCCATCCAGTAGGGGCAGCAGTCTGCTGGAACAGCATCAAAGTACCAGAAGCAAAGCCGCCAGAAGCACCTAATACAGCGAAGTCTACATAGGCCGTAGTAGCTATCTTTGTAGAATCATCTGCAGCTGAAGGAGTAGGTGATGTAGGAGTACCTGTGAATGCTGGAGAAGCTAAAGGCGCTTTCTCAGTATCTAACTCATCTAACGCTGCTTCTACATCGGTAGCTACTAGATTAGTAGAGCCATTATAAGACACACTCGAAGCTATAATACCTGATACGGTAGTGCCAGTTAGATAATAAATCTCTATGAGATCATTTACTGTAGAATCAGTAGTAAGTACTATATCATCACCTGATATAGACCACTCACTAGCATCTTGTGCCGCACCATTAACCCACACCCACGCAGCTTGCGGAGTATTAGATAGGGTGAAGTTAGTTTGGTTAGCAGTAGCTACAAAAGATTGCTCGTACGGAGTAGAAGTAGAACCACCACTCGCACCGACTTCTACTATAGAATCAGACCCATCATTCTTTTTGATGAATACTTTACCATCATAAGTATTAATAGCTATCTCACCTAGTGACAACTGCCCCGATGTAGGGACATCACTTGCCGTAGAGCTACGCTTATGTTGGATGGTATTAGCCATGGATTAGAATGAACCTCCGTCAATGTTCCAAGAGTTAAGTGTTCCAGCTTCTACGATCTTATTCGATGTAGCGGCATCTAACTCAGCTAGTGTAGCTAATTCTACTATACCTTCAACTGAAGTGGTAGCAGTAACTTCATCATTAGTATTAGTACCTGACTGATTACCTAAAGTAGTAAAGTCTGCAGGAGCTAATAGTCCAGCATTTGTACCTGTAGCAAGTGTTAATGTAGCATTCGAACCATCAGAACTAGTAACAGTACCATTAGTAGGTGCTGCTGTATAGCCTAGGTTAGTTGTTACGTTACTAACTTTACCGTTATTAGTACTAATATTTGAAGCCATAGTACCCAATGAATCAGGAGTAACAGCTTTAGTAGTATTAGTACCTGTATTAACTTCCGATTCAGTAGCTAGTGCTACATAACCAGGAGTCGAAGTTGTCGCATCAGTTAAGTTTGTTTGTACAACAGTCCAGTCAGCAAATGACGCAGCATCTACGCTATCTACTTCAGCAATTAAAACATCACCGACCTCTAGTGCTTCGGAGAAGAAAGTACCAGCAACTGTTACAGTGTACATATCACCAACTTCAAGTACAGGAGAGCCTGTATCTAATGCTGGGGAGTTAGTAGATGCATTGTAAGCACCTTTGTATGTAACCCCTGAGGTTACAGCTGTATCTACGTACTGTTTAACTGATTGTTGTGTAGGAACTTTAGTAGCATCATTAGATGCCATATTGTCTTCATCAATAACGAAAGACCAACCTGATGCATCTGTATCATCAGTTTCTACCATGTTAGTGATGTCAGATGTCAGTGCCAGGGTAGATGTACCACCGGGGATGGTATGAGTGTTTAATGTACCAACACCTGCCATATTACCAGTAGAATCTGCAATAGTAACTACAGAGTCTTGGATTACAGTACCAGAGGTAGCATTCCATCGAGCAATAGCATTATCTGTTGAACTACCACCACCACTTACGTCACCTGAACCAGCAGGTGTAGCCCAAGAGCCATCACCACGCCAGAATGTAGAAGCTGAAGCTGAGGTACCTGAGTCTAGGTTAGTAACTGGTAAATCACCGGTAATATCAGCAGTAGAGATATCTACAGCTGAATCTATTGTATAGGAGCCTGCTCCAGTACGCTTCATGTAGCCGTTTGAACTAAAGTCACTATCTAGGATAGATGCATTAGCAATGTCTACGTATTTTTTACCACCGATTACTTCTATGGAAGCGCCTGCGATACCTATGAAAAGTTCACCATTACCCGTACCAGTACTCTCGGAATAGGCTAACTCACCTTGGGCCAAAGAGGCTGGCGTAACAGTAGTCGTGGATCGTTTGATCCTGATTGTGTTTGCCATTTTTAAATCCTTTTAAAAATATCCAGCATTAATATATAACAAGCCATCATCGGCCGCCAGTTCGTCTTCGTATACGAATATACGCCATTCCCCGTTAGTCCATATCGAGGATTCTTCAGTACTCGGTTTTATCCAAATCTGACCATTCGTTGGATTGGATGGAGGGGTTTCACTGCTTATTACAGTCCCACTACCGTCTGCTCCAGCGGGTCCGGCAGGCCCTTGAATTCCTTGTGTTACAACATCTACCGTCTTAGAACCAGGTTCTATTGCGGTATTGTTATTGTTAACTGTTACTGTTGTTTTACTCATTATTTGAACGCATTAAATTTAAAAACAGTTAATAATTTATCTTTTATCCATTCTCCATATGTACCGGCTGTAGGTGTAGTTGGCACATCTACTTCCCATACTCCAGCTGTTGTCGCTGAGATAGTAGTTTGATCTGTTACAGAGGTGCCTACAGAGTTGTCAATTATATCAAAAGGATCGCCACGAAGATAGACATCACCACCCGTGCACGTATTCTCTAGAATAGCTCGGCCGCCATTGATCTGTAAGGTATGAGTACCTCCGGTCATATCAGCTACACCGAAGCTACCATGCGAATCACGGATACCTAAATCATGTGGCCCTGTAGATATTAATGGGTAGCCTCCACCCGTTACTTGGGAGTAACACTCCATTATAAATGTGGGGCCATTCAATGATACAGTAGATTGAAATGCACACTTCTCTATAAACCCACTAAGGTTAGTAACTGCTCCAATACTACATCTAGAAAGTACGTTCAATCCATCTAGTTCCCCGACTACAGTTAAATTCACCATCTGGCAATTTGACACATCAGCACTAGCGGCGAGAGTAAGTACTACGAACGGGCTTACGCCGGAGAACGCATACCCTTCAGAGAAATCAATAGTATTAATAGTGGATGATCGAGCAATTAGGAAATCAGTTAGTCCTCGATTATCAGCTATTACTTTAGCATCATCGAAATTATTACTAGGCGTCTGATTAGTTCCTATAATACCACCGGTAGACGTTTTATTAGTACCTGCATAACCATTTGCTATATCTACAAATACATGACCTTGGAATAGGCCCGCTTCTAAGAATGTTGGATCTATGAAACCAGTGGTATTATTAGTACCTACAGATACAGTATTTTTAATTTCCACATCACGGAAATTAGTATTACCATTAATAAACTCGACCGAATATAATCCGTTTTCAAACTGGGCGGTATAGCCATTAATAACTTCAACGATACGTGGAGTAGAACTAGTAGGGGCAATGCTGTTATACATTGTATCTTCCGTAATACCTGCTTCAGTCCAGTTAGCTTCACGGAGTAACTGCCACCAATATTCGACGGTAATTGTATAATGCGTACCTGAAACGAACGTAAGCTCGGACTGCGGTACGGTTATTACCTTTATAGACCAATCTAGCTGTAAAGGCATTAGATATTAGCTGCTTTCTCAAGAATCTTATTCCGCGATGTTAATTCCATGACTTGTTTTTCTAGCCGTTGGATATTAGCATTACTTTCCATTATTACCTGAGTCATAGTACCCCTAGCTATATCGCGAGCTTGTTCAGCTTCGTCTTTAAGTTTTTTAGCGATCTTTAATGATGCGAATTGCATATCCCTATCGGCTTGCATAGCTGATGCAGCTTCATTCATAGCGCTAGCTAATGATGTAGCATACTTAACTTGCTTCTCCACTGGCCATGCTTTGAATTCGTCACCCCATTTGATAGGACGTACGTTGCCTTCATGAAAGATATCATCAAAACTTAGTTTCTCTTTAACTGGTATTTTCTCTGGTTTAGCCATTATTATTCATCCAAAATTAGTAGTGCTACAGAGGACAATCCACTGCTGCTAGTTACATCAGTAGTAATAGTGGCCTGTTTGTAGTAAGGAGAAGTAGTACTTTTCCTAGCCCAACCAGTAATAGGTTGGTCAGCAGAATATGCCCTACTCACAGTAACTATACCCGTAGCTGAGGATAAACCCTCTAATGCAACAAATGTAGCTAGTATTGTACCAGATGCGGGGGAAGCTGCGGGAGTTCCACTCATAGTATAAGTATAAGTATTAACGTCAGTCACAGATATTACCGCTATTTTGTTGTATAAATGGTCAGTAGCGCCTTTAATCTGCACTTTATCCCCAGTAGCCATACCGTGTCCGGTATGAGTCACGGTAGCTGTAGTGCCAGATCTAGTTATAGTTACAGATTCTTTATATGGAAATGGGCCAGTGCCATCAGAAGCCCTTAGTAGCACATTAGCATTTTGTACATCAGACGCAGATTCATCGATTACTTTTACAGTCAAAGTGACTGTACCAGACACGACTACTACATCTCCGACACCATCGTTTTTAATAGTAGGTGTAGAATAACCAGACCCTACATTTATAGTTAATGTAATACCTGTGTTAACGCTTACTACTATAGTCTCATTACCAGTTGAACCGTCAGTAGCAGCATAACCAGTATCAGTATTATCCCAAGCCACTGAGTGAGTACTAGATATAGTACCTAAATCGACTGCGTGACCAGTACCGTCTGAAATAAAGGTACAGTCAGTTACGATATCAAGGTCATCTACGATTATAGCCGCAGTAGCGATATTGTCTTCTATAGCGCACGAGGTAAGTGTCGCTGAATTCTGGGTTATCTGCCCAGCTGTTTTCCACTTACATACATTAGCTGTTACGCTACTATGTAAGGTTGATATATTAATAGATTGAAAAGTACAACCAGTCCAGTCTGAGGAACTAGAAGTAGTGACAATTATATCGCCTTTATCTGTAGTATCTAAAGATAGGAATGTAATACCTGCCCACACTACGGTGGTCGAGGAATTATCAATTATAATACTTTTAAAATCGGCTAATGTATGTTGGTTTACAGCCGACGGGTTATTATTAACAAAGGTTACTAGTATACCTGATTCCTCAAATACACATGACGTACCACTCGTTCCGATTAAAACTTTGCCTTGTATACTAGCACCACCACTTATCTCTTGGATTAATCCCCAAGATCTAGTCGTATTATCAGCATACTGTGCAGCTCCAACAAAAGTGGCTTCGTTTAAAGCCTCCCCATTAGTCATAGATACATTAGATCCGTATCTAATAGCATCTACACCTAGATTAGGAGATTTAACAGATACCGTACCGTTCATTACAGAGCCAAAATAAGAAGGAGTAGCTCCAGCGCTACCTACAGCGTTATCAGCCGTTAAACTATATCTTACCGGATAGCAGAACCAACCGCCTTTAGCATAGGTATCATTACCAGCTACATAGAACTCTTTCCTAGCCGTTCCTGAGGTGCCTATAGTTACGCGAAGTCCACCGTTAGTTAGTGAATCTGTTGTACCAGGCGTTGATACATATAACCATACAAAGACATGATCGTCTGCACCTTGGGATGTCGAACCATTATTATAATGATGTCCCTTGGTCTCAGACTTGATCTGCTTAGCTATGCAGTTACTACCCTGTATTGTGAAGTCTGGTTCTACAGAAAGTCCTGAAGCACCACCACCTAGCGCAGCCCACCCTGAGGTGGACTCCGCTAGGTTGATGTCAGTTAGATCGGTAGCATAGCTTGGTGCTGCCATGTACTATGCATCCGTAATACGAGAAGCTGTAGCTGATCCACCTGTTGAGGTAAATGTAGCTGAAGCTTCATACGTTTTGATAGGTGTACCACCACCATCACGAACACGTACATATAAATCACGATCGGCATTGTAAACCAACGCGACCGCTTCACTAGTACTAGCTGCTACTTTATCAATGTAACTAATAAATACGTCTGGAGTATTACCAGAAGTAGCATTATCACCAGAATAACTAGTAGATGCGATAGTAAATGTAGAACCAGTCCATGATGTATACGCTTGATACTTACGGATACCACTATCTAACTGGATACGGATAGTACCAGTTTGTGCGGTATCTACAGGGATAGCCCCAGTTAACACTACTGCCGTTTCTGTTCCGGAACTTAACGTAGTATTCAAAGTAAACTGGGCGTAATCCAATAATGTACCAGAACGTGGTCCTAGTAATACGCGATCTTCACCAGAGACAACACCGAACACTGTAAATGTTTGGTTATTAGGTGGAGTCTGTGTAGCACCGGTTAATGGAGTAACTGTATCAGACGCTGTTAAGTCATCTGGATCGACACCCAAACCATAAGCACCAATCAAGCTACCTGTATATGAACCGACAAACACTTTAGATAATGTCTTAGCAGATACAGTAATATTAACTAACGCTGTATTAGCTGATGTACGCCCAGTGATTTCTTGGTTGTCTGAAGGGGCAGAACCAGTAATTAACTGCATGTAGATATTACCTGTAGCGCCATCATCATCTAGAGCTAGTAAGATACCAGTACCACCAGATAGACCATTGTCTACGATGGTTGTATTGATGTCCGCCGTAGCACCCGAAGTAATACCAGTAATAGTATCACCATCAACTAGTGTGATAGATGTATCTTCTAAAGCAATTACAATATCACCTGTAGCACCTACACCACCAGAAACTACTTGTCCAGCAGCTCCTAATGAACCAACTGTTACATATTCACCTAGGGTAAACGGAACGCCTACACCAGTATCATAAGTAACTGTAGTACCCCAAGTCAGTACTTCATTCTCAGTGAAGGATGTACCGTCTCCGTCAAAAATGACTGAGTGTGTTGGGCCTATGAAGAGTTCGCCGCTAAGACCATATAGAGAAGAAGCAGTACCTGTACCGGTAATGTCTTTACCCCACTGCCAAATAGCTTTTAAGCCTTGCGCATTAGTATTGAATGTCCATTGTGAGTAGTAATCTTGGACGCCGTTACCGTTATTTAGATCGATGGCTTGGAAACCTTCAGTATTAGTAGGAATATCGCCGCCACTCCAAGCTTGTACGGTTGCTTGCAATGTATCATTCTGAGCATCGGGTGTTGTACCAAGCGCCGCTACAGCTTCGCCTTCAGCAAGTGTCACGTTAAAGAAATCGTATGAATCTCCCCAATGCCGAACTTGTACTCGAATTTGTTTTTGGTCAATGTCCGCACCATCTACACGGGATTTAATTAAGCAGCGCATTAACACACCACCAGTCGCGTCACCATTGTAACCACCAGTAGCTTGCGTTCCCCAGAAAGGATTAGCAGGAGTGGTAGTGAATTGGTATTCGTCGTTATCCTGGATTACTTTGATTTGAGTAGTTATATCATTAACCGCTCCAAGTACGCGTAGTCCTGAGTAAATCTCGTCGCCGCTACGTTGCTTGACAGAACCAGCATAGAAGTATTCCGCAGCATCATCATCTAAGTTGAATACTGGGCCAGAGTCTACACTATGATCCTTCAACTCGATGATGTTATCTGTTGAACGTTCAGATGGAGTAAAAGTTGTAATATCGACAAGGTCATCACCAGACGCTTCTTCATCATCCGCGTGAGCTTGTAAATATCTATGAAGTGCCAGTACAGTATAATGAGTAGTACCAGACGTATGTCTGATATCCCCGTTTACTGCTATGGAGAAGTCGTCTTCGATTGCCATGTTATTATCATCCTATGATATGTAAAAAATGTGGATCCTTCCACTAAAATTAGGTGCCGCCACCTTTGAAGAACCCAACTAGGAGTCCAGTAAGTCCTATAATTATACCACCTAACCACCTATAAGCGGTCTTTCCACCGCGCATTTCTGCATTAGTTAGTTCTATAGTTTCTATTCGAGTTTCGTACAGATCTAACCTAATCCCTACTCTATTAAGGGCTGCTTGCTGATTTGCCGATCGCTCTTCTATTATTGATAGTTGCGCAACTATGTCGGTAAGTTTATCTACCTTACCTTCAATGCGCTCAAGCCGTTTATCGTTATTTTCCATGGGAGTCCTAAGAGTAACTTAAAATTAATCTGTCATCCCACACGTTGTCGAGGGAATTGTTTCCATCGGCGTAGGTTTCGGTGAATGTTCCGGCAGGTGCTTCGACGCCTTTAAGGACACGCCATGTCGCTGTAGAAGTTGTAGCTGCATCAGCCCAACCTTTGTAGTAAGTACTGGTGGATGGTAACGCATCGTATTCCCTATAGGCTGGATCTGTTCCGCCTCCACCAGTGCCTGCTGGACCTTGTACGCCAGCTGTAACAATACTATAGGAAACTAAAACGGGTTCGACTGTAGTAGCTTGTATAGTTGTCGACACAGTCGTGACACAATCTACTACATCTACTGAGTATTCTTTTGGGGCAGCTGTAACTACGTTTGTATTAGGAGCTACGGTTACTTGTGTTAATAAAGGAGATGAAGTTACGCTCATTGTCGTGTTACTTCATAGTCTACGGTAACTGTACCTTTAAGTAATCTAGTAACGATGCCGCCAGCATCTTCGAGTTCTAGATCATATACGCCTGATTCCCAGGCGATTGTGGTAGTATCTGTGTCGGTGATTGATAGGCGGATTTCGCCAGGAGTAGCACCGAGGGTTATTCGGCCATTTTCGGTTGTCAGTTCTAGGAGTGTTGTTGCGGTATCAATAGCATCGCGTATATGCATACGAGCAGTCCAGGTATTTAATCCAGTGATTAAAGTCCCGTTCTCATCTTTCCAATATAGCGGTACATCGAAAGTTGCGCCTTGTTCAATGACAATATTTAACTTACCCGCTACCGCATTTATCGTTTCTACTGCCATGTTTAACAATCCGTGTTATGGCTTCAAGCCAGTCATTTAGGGGCATAGCGCCTTTAATTTTGTTACATACTTTGCAACATGGAACTACATTCTTTGCAGTGTACCCGATACTATTATCTACTCTATCTAAGCCAATACCATGTATTTTACCATTACAATAGCTACAATGCGAGTTCCAATGCGTAACAAATTCATTTAGTGTGAGATCCCAGGTATGGTTACGTTTCCGGGCATCTCGTTGGTACTCAGCATATCTATAGGATATGTCTGTATTCCTACTAGAAGTGCAGTGTTTGCATATATCGTAACGATTAGTTTTCTTTATCGGTGTAGAACATTTTTTACATCGTACTTGGTGCTCTACACCTTTAGCCTTTCGACGTACACGTACTGCATCTGGCGTCCTATGAGGGAGAAGAAATTCCGATACTTCTTTATTATTAAAAAAGCGACTCTCAGATAGTATTTTATCTTCCCAATCGCGCCATTCCATTAATTATACAGCCATTTGATTGAATTAAGTGGCATAGCTTTCTGTATGCTAGGATCCGTTATCTGCTCAATCGTAGGACCAGCTAATGATATACCCGGGATCCCTCCGTATTGGTAATCGCGCATGATGTCATAAGCTGTTAATCCAGGAACTCCTGGTAATCCAGCTCTAACAAAGCCACTACCTGCATAATCCATCATCCCCCAGTTGGCTTTCTTAGGATCGTCGCCACCATACTGTATGATTTCTCGTACTAGATCTGCCGCTATCATAGCTGGTACGTAAGCCATGAGCCCAACTAAGTGTGTAAAATTACCATGTTGCATCTCATGCCATACTCTTTTTAGTATACGGTCATGGAATGAATACATGAATGATTTTAAATGGAATGCAAGCATATAATGCGGATCTGAAGCCCACGGTGGACGTTGCGAAGGATTAGGGCGAAGTATAGATTCATCTACAAATCGTACTATTGCTGCACGTATCTTATCATCGCGAGCTATTTCAGTAGCACTTGCTGTTTTTCTTTCTGCGTAAGAAAGCACTTTCAACCCGCCATCTTTATCTAAAAGAACGTCACCGGCAGTGAGATTTAGCTCTTCTAAATAGCGAGTTGAGTGCTTGTTGGGCCTAGCTTTATGTCTAGCTATGAATTTAGTAGCTGAAGCTGTAGCCATGATACGAGTCATTCTAGTCCATCCAGTAAGTCCAGACCATTTAAAGAAACCTTCATTAAATTTACGAGCAGTACCAGTCATGTAGGCACCACCATACTCCCAACCTAGCGCTTCATTAACTACGGCGTAATCTATTATACCCAACATCTCAGCTAAGTCTTTAACTTCCGATTGGTTATTATTAAATATAGTTTTGACTGCCTCTTTGAAGCCATGAAAAACTAATCCTAAATTACCAGTACGTGCAGCTATACCTAAAGGATCAGCTAATGATGTAAATGTAGCCAATGCTAATAAGCGTATATTTTGGTAGACCATTATACTACCCATTATACTTTGTAGCTTGGAATTGATTGGCCGCCCACCAGGTGGTGCTCCTAAACCCCATTTCTCATCTAGCCATAAAGCAGTACCACGTCCATGCACACCCATAGTGGCATTGATATAATCTGTAGCTATTTTAAGATCTTCTACTGAAGCACCTTCTCTTTCAGCTATATCTAACATACCATTCAGTTTTTTATCATCGATACCAAAACGACGAGTATACTCGCCACGCTTAACAGCCTGGCTAATATAGTTACCTAAAGTTAACCCAAGATCATCTGACATCATATCAGTTAAATATTTGATATCTGCATCATTACCTAGTGTACGCACAAAATCTAATTGTCTGCGATTAGTAGAACGCATACCTGGAGTATTAGTAACGTCTGATTCGAAGTCCATTACGCCATCGTTATCAGCAACATTGTTGTATATCTCCTGCGCAAACTGTCTCATGGTCATAGGTTTATACTTACGTATTTTATTAACCATAGCCATTTCAGCATCAAATTTAGCTTTACGTGAAGCATTAACTATATCTAATTCATGAGATAATCCCGATTTGAATTTAGCTTGTAATAAGAAAGTAGTGAAATCTTTACTATTGGTTTTTGTTAGGAACTTATTAGTATCGAATATCCATGGGAAATACTGGTTGCCACGTTTACCTAATTTCATACCAGCGCCATTCATATAATTCCGAACCATACTCATCAACTGGAATGTCTTATTAGCGGCAGCTTGTTCTTTATCCGTAAAGCGATTAATAGATTTAGGATTATGCAATATAGCAAGTACATTAACCCCTTCTTCTTTATTTAGAGGTTTGAATATTCTATGTGCTATGTTATCGAACATTCCACGTTCATGCTGCTTCTGCTCCCACATAGTAGGTGGCATATCACGTAAACCTGCTTTCACATGTAGCATATTAGCTATGTCGATCAGTGCTGGTATTTTAGTTTCACGTAACTGCGAGTCAGCTGTATAGAAGAACTTCTTAGTTCCGTCTATTACTTTCTCAGTTAACGAACGTGTACGTTCTAATACTGCTGCAGTCTGGTCCGCTTGCATACCCATCTCACTAGTACTACGTGCAGGTAGGTCCATCTCTTGGTAAACATTAACGTTCCTGCTCCAAACACCAACATTTTTTTTCTCCCTATAGATATATCCATTCTCTAATAAAGCATTAAATATCTCTCGCTCACCTACATTGAATGAGCGTGCGCGATCATATTTATTATCTACTACTATATACGCTCCAGCGTCTAATGCTTTAATTATCTCAGCATACACCCCGGTAAGTTTCCCATCTGCATCGACCGGGGATATCCTATTACCCCTACGTCCATTAGTGCTTACGAATACTACTTCATTCCCTTTAAAGTTTTTAGTTTTAACTCCATGCTGTTTTGCTAAACTAGCATACTTAGCCGTAGAGGATCCTTGGCCGCCTACGCCTATAAATCCAGTAGCTTTTTCAGCTTTCTTCGCATCTTTTGTATTATACCGGCCACCTATAGCAGCAATAGCTTCACTGAATGCGGTACTTATCCCTTGCGATAGAGCTGGTCCGTCGAGGGCACTATTAAGTTTTTCCTGAACTTTTTTGAATTCGGTATTAATTTTAGGTCCTACATGTATCTTACCTTGCTGCCATAACTGAAACGCTCTAGCAGTCAGTTCGGACTCTTTGGCATCTTTGAAGTATTTACGTACCTGGTTCTTTAGAGTGCCGTTTTGTATTTTAGTTACAATATCAGAATCACCGATAACGTTAGTTATGCCGTGCATAGCATAGTCGCTGTATACATTCTGTAGGCTAGCTTGAGCTGCCCCAGTTAATGCAGCTGATTTAGATTTGAAGGCCTTAGCAAAATCTGCAGGCGATTCAACTAGTGAATCACCTAAACTATATACCCTGAATCCACCTATACCTAAGCGAGTAGCTATGGTCTTTAGGAATTTAGCGATAGTTTTAAAGAATCTTTGAACTGGTGTCTTAGCTTCTGTGGT
>Ga0164315_10002268_pt1 | contig 14744 bp, 10 predicted proteins | sample GuaBasSedimGuay6_FD_113737 | JGI IMG/M metagenome (GOLD analysis project Ga0164315, IMG submission 113737) | Subseafloor sediment microbial communities from Guaymas Basin, Gulf of California, Mexico - Guay6, Core 4569-2, 0-3 cm | ecosystem: Environmental > Aquatic > Marine > Hydrothermal vents... | reverse complement strand
GACGTGACGGATGATCCGGTAGACAGGCTGTTGCAAGAGAAAAAACCAGCTGCGTCAGGAAAGCCAATCGCGATACTGGCACTGTTGGTGGCGATGGCCTCCGTCACTGCCACAGGTTGGCACTGGTGGCAGGCGCACCAGGGAGACCCGACCCAGGCCACGCAAACAGAAACACTGGCACGTCTGCAGGCATCTCAGCAACAGCTTGCCAATTCCGTGGCCTCATTTGAGCAACAGCTTGGTGCGACGGAGTCACCCATAGATGCGGCTGAATTTTCACGCCAGGGCCAACGACTCAGGACGGTTGAAAGCCAATTGGCGGGTATACAGGGGCAATCCGGTGAGGATCAGGCCTCCATCAGTGCCATGCAAGGCAATGTACGTTCACTGGAACAGCGACTTTCGGCAACCGAATCAAGTCTTGTAAGCGTGGCTGCAAGCAGTCAGAACAGCAGCGTTGAATTGAATATTGCGGAGATAGATTTTCTTTTGCGAACCGCAAGTCAACGCTTGAACCTGTTTTCTGACCCGACTGCGGCTGACCTGGCATTGCTGGCCGCAGATATTCAACTTGAAGCATTAAACGATCCGATGTTTCTGAGTGTCCGCCAGAGGATTGCCACGGCCCGTCAAACACTGGCCGCCATACCCGCCATAGATCACGTGCAAATAACGGCTCAGCTCACCGATTTGCAGTCAAAAATACCCGCTTTGCCATTTCGTGGTGAGGTTGAACCTCAGGTGCAAGTCCAGTCCGAATTGCCGGACGACGCGGGCTGGTGGGCAAGTTTCAAACACACCATGTCATCACTGGTGACGGTCAGACGTCGGGTACCGGAAGACCAGTCATTATTAAGCTTTGAGGACAAGGATTACCTGCGACAGGGTCTGTGGCTGCAATTTGAGTCGGCGAGATTGGCACTGATGCGCAACGATGCCAGTGGCTGGAATGGGTCCCTGGACAGGCTTAGTGATACCGTGGAGCAGTTTTTCCAGAGCGATTCTTCCGGCGTGCAGGCCCTTTTGCGTGAAATCACGGCTTTAAAGCAGGTAAACGTCGCACCCCGGATGCCCGATATCAGCGCACCCTGGGCACAGTTGCGGCAATTGCGTGATAGCCGAAGATTGTTGCAATCAACTACCCCTGTTAAAGCTGCTCCCGTGGAAGATGTGCCTGTTGAAGATACAGGTGCTGAAGACGCGCCGACTGGAGGTGCATCTGCAACCAGTGGTCCGGCCGAGGGCAGAGCGGATGAAAGTGAGGGTTCCGGCGTATGAAACGTAGCTTTCTCCTGTTGCTGATACTGGCGCTGTTGCTGGTAGCCGCTGGATTGGCGCCGATGTTCAAGTCCGATCCGGGACATGTGTTGATTAATTTTGGTGACTGGACCATTGAAACCAGCGTTTTGGTGCTGGGCTTTGCCTTGCTGATTTTGTGGCTCACAGTACATGCAGCGGTGTGGCTATGGCGGATGCCGGTTGAGACCGCCCGAAAAATGCGTGAGCAACGCGCCTTCAAACAGCTCGAAAGAGGTTTGCTGGCACTGACAGAGGGGGATTGGGGTGCGGCTGAGAAAGCCCTGGAGAAATCTGCCAGCGTACAGGGAAGAACCACGGCGCATTACCTGGCTGCGGCCCAGGCAGCTGATAGTCAGGATGCCCACGATCGACGTGAATATTACCTCGAACAGGCTGACAGTGGTGGTGCGAAGAAACGTTTCCTGGTTGAACTGACGCGGGCGCGTATGCTGCTGGCCAATGGCAACCGGGCCGCCGCACTTCCGATATTGCAGGATCTTTACAAACGCCGTCGCAAACATCCCCAGGTACTGGAGTTGTTGTCACGTTGTTACCGTGAATTGGGTGAATGGGGCGAATTGCAGGCCATGTTGCCGGCACTGCAGAAAGCCGGTGTGCTGAATGACGAACAGGCACAGGAATTGCAGGAAGAAGTCGCGGTAAACAAGTTACGTTCCGCCAGTAGTGCCCAGGAGTTACAAACAGCCTGGAAAAAGCTTCCACGTGCCATGCGGCATCATTCGGCTGTTGTTGAAGCATTTGCCGTTGCTGCAACCAGGCTGGAACGGGCTGACCTGGCCGAACCGGTGATCATTGCAAGTTTGAAGCACGAATGGAATCCGGCCCTGGTGTTGCGTTACGGTGACACGGCCGCTTCAGACAAGTCGAAGCGTCTGAAACAATGCGAGAAATGGCTTAAGCAACACCCTGAAGATGCGGGTTTGCACCTGGCCCTGGGCCGTTTATGCGCCGGGGAGTCTCTCTGGGGTAAAGCCCGCGAGCACATGGTCAAAAGCCTTGAGCTGGAACCCAGTAGCCTGGGCTATGATGCCTTCGGTCAGTTGCTTGAACGACAGGGCGAGCTTGAGCCCGCGATGGCCTGTTTTAGAAATGCATTACGTATGAACCAGGGACAGAAACCAGAGCCGTTACCCACTGTGACGGCTCGTCTGGGTACATCTTGATTTCATAAAAAACCGCCAGTGCCCCTCGGCAAAATGGGCTAGGAGCTTGTCCGAGAATAGAAGCCGTAGCGAGGGGAAGCCATTTTGAGTCCATTTTATTGGTCATTTGAGGCGAATAGTTACTCATATTTAACGAGAATGAGCAGAAAAATGGGCCAAAATGGCTTTTCCGCAGTAGGCTCTCTATTCTCGGACAGGCTCCTAGTGGGGCTTGGCCAGTACCCTGATCGGCACATCCAGACCAAATTCAAACGAGTCAAAGAATATTCGTCGCTGCTCGGCACCATGCGTCAGAAAAGCAGCGCGGCCCGCATCAATCATGGCTGGCGGGCCACTCATGTAAATATCGAATTCGGCAAGATCTGCATATTGTTCAAGTACGGCTTCATGAACAAAGCCGTTAAAGCTACCGCTAGTGTCTTTATCTGCCGGCTCTGACAGGGCGCTGGAAAACTGCATATGCTTGTTTTGTGCAGCCCATTGTTGTGCCTGCTCGAGCATGTACAACTCGGCCTGGCTGCGCACACCCCAGAACAGGTGTAAAGGACGCATGTCATGGTGTGCCAGCAGATCTTCAATCATTGATTTAAGTGGCGCAAACCCTGTGCCACCACCCATCATAATCATCGGACGAGTTGTGTCATTGCGCACAAAGAAAGTGCCCAGCGGTGCCTCAAGACGCAAGATGTCACGTACGTTCAGCTGATCGAAAACCCATCCGGTGAAGCCGCCACCTTCAACATGACGGATATGCAGCTCGATGATATCTTCTGATTGTGGTGCACTGGCGATGGAAAACGCCCGGCGTTTTCCATCCGGCAAGAGTATTTCCAGGTATTGCCCCGCCAGGAACTGTAAGCGCTGGGCGTCGGGCAGCTTGATCTTCAAAAGCATGACATCCGGTGCCAGCAGGGTCTTCTCGATTACACGTGCCGGCATTTTACGTACAAGGATATCACGTACCGCTTCGATTTCGCGGGCACGTATGACGAGATCCTCGACAGGTTCCGCCTGGCACAACAGGGCACTACCTTCCCCAATTTCTTCACGGCTCAGCGCCAGCGGTGGGTGGAACGGATAATGTACCTCGCCGGATTCCAGCTTGCCCTTGCAACTGCCGCAGGTGCCATTTTTGCAACTATAGGGCAGCATCACACCCTGGCGTAGTGCAGCATTGAGTACCGATTCACCCTCATTGACCGTGAAAGTCGTGCCACTATTGATATTCTTAACTTTAAATTGCTTCATAACACCTGTTGACCGCATTGTTTGCGGGATAGAAAATGAATCGAAGCGTATTGTCGCTGATGTGATAACCTTTTCGCCACTTTTCTGAAAGCCCGGAGCCTGTACTGCGGATTATGATTTCAACATTTGCTTCAATTCTGCGGTTTGTCTATCGCTCTTTATTCCTCATTGGTTTTTTGCTGTTTTTGCTTATGCCATCACTTATGCGGATAAATCATTACAGGCGACTTGATGAGGAAGCAGGTTCGCGCAAAGCAGATATTGCAGGAATGCGACTGGGAACAAGGCTGGCGGGTTTGTTTGGGATCCGGGTACAGGTTACCGGAAAACCGGCAGAAGGGGCCGTACTCATAGCGGCTAATCATATTTCCTGGCTGGATATCCCTGTTCTGCATAGCGCCTGCGCGATGAGCTTTGTGGCAAAAGCGGAAATAGAGTCCTGGCCGGTGTTCAGTTATATAGCGCGGACTGGAAGTACAATTTTTCACCAGCGCGGTAATCATGATTCCGCTGCCGGTGTGAGTTCCTTGATGGCGCAGCGCCTGGAGCAGGGCAGGGCTGTGGCCATATTTCCGGAAGGTGGTATTAAACCCGGTTCATCGATGCGGGTTTTTCATGCCCGTTTGTTCCGGGCTGCCGTGGATGCTGGATGTGTGGTTCAACCGGTGATGATTCGTTACATGCGTGATGGTCACAGGGACGCTGATGTTTCGTTTCGTGTGGGTGAGAGTATGATGTGGAATCTGGCCCGTATGCTGGCAAAACCGGCTGCCAGTGCAGATTTACATTTTTTGCCGACAATTGATGCCACCGGCAAACCCCGCCGGTTTTTGGCAGATACAGCCAGGGAAGCCGTTGTCAGTAGTTATGAGGCAGTTAAGTGATTTCTGTATGAAACGCACCGATATCACAGCAGAAATCTTTTTACCTGCATTCGGCTTACGTAATACCCACGCGCAATCGCTGATCAACAGCAGCGCTTTTCGGCGGCGAATTGTTGGCAAGCGTTCAAAAGCATTATTGGATGCTGAACAGGATTGGACAGTGGATGGTGGTGACGGGATTCGTTTGCTGGGTCACTATTCGAAGCAATCGACGAAAAGCAGGGGACTGGTCATCCTGTTTCATGGTTGGGAAGGCAGTAGCCGTTCCAACTACATAGTGGCTGCCGGTGGCATGCTGTTTGACCAGGGTTTTGACGTTTTCCGTCTTAATTTTCGTGATCATGGTGATACCCATCATATGAATACCGGTATCTTTCATTCCTGCCGTCTGGATGAGGTGATCCACGCATTACAAGACATTCAGCAACGCACAAATGCGAGTAACTGGGCTCTTTCGGGGTATTCGTTGGGTGGAAATTTCGCTTTGAGGGTAGCATTGAGTGCACCCGACGCAGGTTTGTCATTAAAACAGGTGATTGCGGTCTGTCCGGTTGTCTGTCCTTCCAATGCACTCAAGGCCATGGAGGACGGACCCCGTGGTTATGAAAGTTATTTTATCCACAAATGGTCGAAATCAATGCGGCTCAAGCAGTCATTATTCCCGGACTCCTATGAATATAAGGATTGGCATGAGCTTGGCAGTTTACGGGAACGAACCGGTTACCTGGCAACACGCTACTACGAATTTGACTCACTGGAAGAATACTTCGATGGCTATTCCATCGCAGGTGACCGTCTCAAAGCAGTAACTATACCGACAACCATCCTGACATCAGAAGATGACATGGTAGTGCCGGTCAGCGATTTCCGGGATCTGCCCGACAATGAGAACATTGAACTACTGGTGACGAGTCATGGTGGCCATTGTGCGTTCTTAAAAAACTGGAAAATGGAAAGCCTGGCGGATGATGTTATTGTCGAACGTGTGCTGAAAAATGCAGGCGGATAAATGCGATACTTCATTGTCACCGGACTTTGTTTAAATGACTTATGATGGTTCGGTCATAGCACGTAAAACTCGGAGGATTATTGGATCATGAAGAAAAAAGCATTAATTGTTGTAGGCGGCATTGTGCTGGTATTGGCTGTTTTGATCTGGCAGGTTTTCGCAAACCTGGACAGTATCGTCGCAGGTGTGATTGAAGATGTCGGCTCGGATGTGCTGAAAACAGAGGTCAGTGTTTCCGGTGTTGAGATTGACTTGAAAGCATCCAAAGCTGGAATTGCCGGTATGACCATTGCAAACCCGGGTGGTTATTCGAGCGCAAATCTTCTTGAAATGGAGGCTATTGGGGTTGATATTGATCTTGGCTCCCTGGATAAAGATGTGCTGGTAATAAACGCCATTGTTATCCATAACCCCAAAATTAATTTTGAAGGGGATGCTGATGGAGGAAGCAATATGCAGACTCTGTTGGACAATATCAACAGCGGTTCGTCTGACGATAGTGCTACGACGAGCACTGAAGAAACGAAAATGATCATTAACCACTTTGAGTTCAGTGGTGGACTGGTTAATGCCAGTTCGGCAACGAAACCGGGCGAGACCACGGAAATCAAATTGCCTCCGATCAAAATGTCCAATATTGGCAAGGCCGAGGGTGGTGTGACCGCAGATGTGGTCGCAAACGAGATCACCAACGAGCTGGTTGGTGCAATTATCAGTGCAGCGGCAAGGGCAGGTATTAACAAGGCGGTTGAAGAAAAGAAAAAAAGTTTTTTTGACAAGCTGAAAGGCGACGATTAATAAGAACCCGCATATTGCACCGGAATACTGGTGCAATATGCGGAATTATTTTTCTATCCGGATGCGGGTATCAACGGCTGTTATGTTTTTCATTGATCCCATTAATGGGTTGATATCCATTTCTGCAATTTCGGGGGCCGCGTCAACGAGTGCTGAAATTCGTTGGATAATCTCGCTGAATATTTCCTCGTTAACACCCTCTTTACCCCTTAAACCCCGGATAACCCCATAAGCTTTCAGGTGTTTGATCATATCAATGGATTCCGATTTCCCGACGGGGGAAAGACAGGAGGAAAAATCATTCAGAACTTCGATAAATATCCCACCCAATCCACACAGGATAATATGCCCGAAATTGGATTCCCGTTGCACACCGACAAATAACTCTCGCCCATTGATCATCGGCTGGACAAGCACAGCTGTCGCCTGATCAATTTGCATGAGCTGCTGAAATGTCCGTTTCATTCCCCGGATTGAATGAACATTCAGGATGACACCGCCAACATCGGTTTTATGCACAGGACCGACGACCTTCATGACCACCGGAAAAACTATCGTTTCTTTCAAATCTTCGATTTCTGATCGCTTTGTGATGGTGTGTTCATCCACGCGCGGGATACCGGCCCCATCCAATAAACCGGCCACTTCTTCAGGTGACAAAAACCCTTCAGATGCCGAATCGATAATTTTCCGAATGCGCTTGAAGTCAACAATGTGTTCCGGTTCATCAAGCGTTTGTGGTCCGGGTGTGTTGTAGATAGCGACCAGTGCCCTGCCCAAAACGACTTCATCCGGAAAATTGATATGCCCTGTTTCCAAAAAACCCTGGATTTCCCTACGTGCATTGATGACTGAAGGTAAAACAGGAAAAATAGGCTTGGAGCAAACTTCCAGTTTCTCACTCAGGACAGCATAGACATTTGCTACGTCAAACAGACCCGGGCTCCCGAACACCACCACCATTGCGTCTATTTGGTCAAATTTTTGCTCACAGTAGTCGATGATGATTCCCAGTTGTTCTGCGCTACCGGTTGCGAGGAAATCGATGGGGTTGCTAACCGAGGAACCGGGGTGCAGAAACGACAGCAGTTTATCAGCGTCAGGGCCCTCGATGGCCGGAACCAGTAAACCTCCCGAGGACAGGGAATCTGTGAGCATGACTGCCGAACCACCCGCATGTGTGATGACAGCGATGTTTTTTCCCTTCAGCTCCTTGTAATTAAATACGCAAGCAACGCTGAGTAATTCTTCCCGGCTACTGCAATACACGATACCCGCTTTTTTGAATAAAGCTCGAACAACCATGTCGGAACTCGTCAGGGCGCCGGTGTGGGAGACGGCGGCACGGCTTCCTGCTTCGGTGCTGCCGGCTTTGATGGCTGCGATACGAACACCTTTTTTTATCAATGAGGATGCATGTCTTAACAGTTTCCCGGGGTCTGACACCGACTCCAGGTATAGCAACTTGATGTCTGAATGCTTGGTTGGGTCGTGGTTCAGGTCCATATATTCCATAACCTCTTCCACACCGATTTGAGCGCTGTTTCCTACAGAAAATACGTTGGCGAACTTCAGTCCCAGCGGGATTCCGGCTTCCATGATAAACACAGCAGTCGAGCCCGAACTGGAGATCAGGTCGCAGCCTTTTGGATCAAGTGAGGGTGTGGGCGAGGTGAACACCCCATTGTAGTTGGCGTTGAGCACACCGATGCAGTTGGGTCCGATCAGGCAGCCGTTGACGGAATTGACGATTTCCACTATTTCCGTCTCCAACCGCTTTCCCTCATCGCCCGCCTCGGCAAATCCTGCGGACAGGATGATAAATGCCCGGGTTTCCTTTTTATCGGCCAGGGTGCGTACAATTTCCGGACAGAATCTTGCCGGAACGCAGAGGATGGCCAGGTCAATTTTGCCCAGCTCAATCACCGAGGATTGACATGCTATGCCTTGTACGGAGGATTCTTTTTGATTGACAACAAACAGCTCTCCTTTAAACGAACCATCGATGATGTTCTTTAAAATCTTACCTCCTGGCTTTTTAATGTCGTTGGAACCACCGACAATGACGATGCTTTTGGGATTTAAAAGGGATTGATTAATCATGGTCCCGATTCCTGCTCAAAACCTGAGTGAAAGACAACTCAGCCCGCCATCCAGTTTCTGGAATTCAGAAACATCGACCTGCCGTACTTTGTATCCGGCGGATTTGATCAGCGACCTGGTCTTTGGAAAGCCTTTGGGTGTCAATACGATGTCATTTACCCATACGCTATTTGCTGCATAAGCTTCTTTGGGATCAACCTCAAGGAGATTAAACGGCTGAAATTCCGGTTTGATAAGAAATTCCCCGCAGGCCAGCAGATTATTGTTTTCAAGGTAACCCAGCCCGGTTTTTAAATGCAACACGTCAGTCAGTTCCACGACTGAACCCTGCATTCCGTAGTTCTCTAGAATGGCAATCAGTTGTTGTGCACCTGCAAGGTTTGTGCGCTCCGATAAACCGATGTAATAGTGCTCGCCAACCATCATGATGTCACCGGCTTCGAGATTGTCTGGTGCCTCAATCATTTCGACTTTTGTATAGAACTCACGGATGGAGGGAAGTATCGATTCGGTCTCCAATGTACGGGTTGGGGCGCCGGGTCGGGTGATGATGGCGCAATGGGGTGTCATCAATGCAACATCTTCCACGAAGGTCGAGTCAGGGAAGCTTTCATCGGCTGGCAAAACGGTAACCTGCAGGCCGCACTCCTTCAAGGCTTCGATATAGTCTGCATGTTGCACAAGGGCTCTGTTGTAATCAGGTCTGCCGAGACTGGCACTGCTTATTCCGTTGATCATTGCCTGGCATGGGGTTCTGACGATTGCTTTAGTAAACATGGGCCTTAATTTCCTTTGATCGAGATCTTCTATATTTCAACTACGGTGCCGACGTCTTCCACCTCGGCGGCCTGGAGTATGGCGGCAGCGGCGGCCAGATCCTGGATCGCGAGGCCGACCGACTTGAACAAGGTCGTCTCCTGGGCAGTGGTGCGGCCCGGCAGGTCTTGTGTCGTCAACTCCCCGAGCTGGGCGTAAATGTCCTCGCGCGTTATCAGACCGTGCCGGATCGGGAGGATCAGGTCGGCCGTCTCCGAAAGGCAAGCATCCGTGTCATCGACAACGACTTTCGCGCTCGCCACGAGCGCTTCAGGAATCTCTTGCATGGAGAGCTTGTAGGAGCCGACGGCGTTGATGTGAACACCCTCGCCCAGCTCTTCCGGCTGAAACAGCGGCTTGCCGGAAGGCGTCGCCGTGCAGATCACATCGGCTATGTGTAATGGGAGGCGATCAGAAGGAACGGTCACCTCAAGCCCGAGTTGCCTGGACATCTCCTGGGCAAAGCAATTCGCGGCTTCTTCATCCGGATCGAAGATGTAAGCCTTCTCGATCGAGGGCCTGGCGGTGACGATCGCTTCGAGTTGCGTTCGCCCCTGCACACCCGCACCAAAAATTGCAGCGACGCGAGAGTCTTCCCGGGCGAGGTAGCGGGTCGCCAGGCCGGAGACGGCACCGGTGCGGATCGCCGTGAGCGAGGCCCCATCCATCATGCCACGGACCTGCCCGGTTTTCATGTCCATCACGAGCACCACCGCCTGGATCATCGGCAGGCCACGGTCGTGGTTCCCATCGCAAAGGGAGATGAGCTTCAGGCCCAAGAGGCCGCGATCGTGCAACTGGGACGGCATGACCAGCACGGTTGTCTTCTGGTCGGACGATTCGAGGTGGGTGCGCTCGGGTATCTCAGCCTGATTACTTGCCAAAGCGGTAAATGCATTGGTCATCTCGTCGATCGCCTGGGCCATCGGCAGAAGACGACGGACTTGATCGCCGGAAAGCATTCGAATTCGTTGAGGCATAGTCACTCCTTTTCCATGCCATTAGAGTCGTAAATCGGCGGATCGTCAAGGGATGAGTGCCGCTTACCCCTGACCCGGTTTCATTGCAAAGCTTTGATTTCGAGCTGCTTTTCAAGTGCCTTTGACGAGGGGCAGATGGCGACCCCACCCAGCCCGGTGCAGCACAGCTCACGCGGCATTTGTTTGCCAACCTTTGCCATTGCAACGATGACTTCATCGATGGGGATCAAGTGATCGAAACCTGCCAGTGCCATATTGGCTGCGGCGAGGGCATTGGTGGCGGCCATGGTGTTCTTGCCCAGGCATGGTGCCTCGACGCGGTTGGCGACCGTATCACAGGTCATGCCGAAGGTATTCTGCAGCGCCTGTGACGCCGCCGCCAAGCCTTGCTGTGGCGAGCCGTTGGCCAGCACTACCAGTGCGGTTGCAGACATTCCCGAAGCCGATCCGCATTCGGCCATACAACCGCCTTCCTCAGCAGCGAAGGTAGCACCGTTGGCTATGAACATGCCGATCAGACCCGCTGCTAATAATGCGTCCACCAATTGCTTGTCGCTGGTATTCATGCTTGCACCGACGCCGAGCAGAGCGCCTGGCAGCACGCCGCATGACCCGGCTGTTGGCGCTGCGACGATGACTTGCATGGCGCTCTTCGCTTCGAGCACCGATGTGACAGCTATGACAACCTCGTTGAACACGTTACCACCAAAAAGAAGACCTTCTTCTTTGGCCGCCTGGTAACGTCCGACCTGACTGGGCAGGATACGATCGGCATAGTGGGTGCCAGCGCGGCCAATGCGAAGTGATGTCTGCATGATTGCCAGGACATCGGCAATTTTCTGGCGGATCTGGTCGTGCGACATTCCGCTGCGTGCGGCTTCGTACTCCAGTGCAAGCTGTGGCAGTGGACTGTTGCGGTCGCTGTCAAAGGCGAGCATTTCGGCGGCATTGCGAAATGGGACCCGGGTTGTCTCATCACCGTTTACCGGTACCACCGGATGCAGGTGTCGAATCTGCACTGCATTGGTCTCGGTCTTCAGATGATCAGCAGCATCGGCTTGGAAAGCTTGAGTCGAATAGCGTATTCCAACAGGTGAGCCATCGGCTGCAAAGGCGAGAAGCACGTGTTGGTCACCCTCAAGTGAGACCGCCATACCATCGATATCGGTCACCTCGATCATACCCCCACCCACTGATACCGCTGTCACCTGATGGTGCGCGGCACCGTTGTAAACCTGCAGGCGATAGGTGTTTGGGTGATCGGCTGCGTATTCGACCGAGTGCACATCGAAACGGAGATCGGCATCCTGCGCATGCTTGAGATAATCGAGCAGCCGTTCATCATGGGCTTCCCAGCCAAGCAAGCCACCCGTCAAACCGAGGTCGGTGCCTTGTGACAGGTGCGTTGTGAGTAGAGACCCATTTGGGTCGTATTCGCAATCGACAGCGGTGACATGGCCGCCGAGAAGGTCCCGGCACAAGCGACCGATGCGCAGCGAGCCGACACTATGCGAACTCGATGGTCCACGCATGATCGGGCCAAGTACATGATTCAAGATGCTGATGGGTCTAGCCATATGACTATGATAAAGCTTCCGCCCCTCCATGTGGTATGGAGCGGGTGATGGGAATCGAACCCACGTAGTCAGCTTGGGAATCCCGCCAATGCAACAAGATACAATTAATTACAACAATAAAAACAGTAGGATATTAGGTTTTATTGGGTGTGTCTAGATGTCCATATTTGTAACACCAGGCACAACAATGCAGCACTGATTCACGCAATACTCACGCAGAAAATTATCGTCAGTCAACTTTCTTCGACTACTCACTGTCTGAATTGCCCAAGAGCACGACGATTTTTGAGATGAAAGAAAGTCAACCTATCGAAGGCGGTTTGTATTTCGCCTCAGGTATAATCGGCTTGCACGTAGCCCTCGCTGCAAATCACGTGCAACAGAACGCCCCAGGGCGACGAGATGAATAGCCGAGCCGGAGTTGACATGATGCGTTGTTTATTTGTTTCTGACCTGCATGGGCAGCCGGAGCGCTACGAGAAGCTTTGGCGGGCGATAGCAGAGACAACCCCTGCCGCGGTTTTCTTGGGCGGCGACCTGCTGCCATCGAGTCTGCTGCGATCAATGTCCCTCAACCCGACATACCACAACTTCGTGAGTGACTATCTGGCACCGGGATTCGATCGGCTCCGGTTCCAGCTCGGCGACCGGTATCCCGCGATTTTTCTTATTTTAGGTAACGACGACAGTCGGCTCGAGGAACCGGTGTTCCTCGACGTGGCCACCACAGGCCTTTGGAACTATGCACATAACCGACGCTGCCGTTTTCAGCAGTATGATATCTACGGTTACGCCTATGTCCCCCCCACTCCCTTCATGCACAAGGACTGGGAGCGCTACGACGTTTCGCGATATGTACCACCGGGCGGTATTTCGCCGGAGGATGGATACCGAGCGATCCCACGCCCCGCGAATGAGGTCCGTTACGCGACGATCCAGAAAGACCTCGAGTTACTGGTGGGCGGGCGACCCTTGGATCACACGATTTTCCTGTTTCACAGTCCACCGTTCGAAACTTGTCTCGACCGTGTGGAGAACGATGGCAAGATGATCGATTCAGTACCGTTGGACCTAAATGTCGGTAGCATCGCCATCCGTCGTTTCATCGAGCAGCGGGAACCGTTGCTGACGCTTCACGGCCACATTCACGAGTCTGCTCGCCTGACCGGTTCCTGGAGAGACCGGATTGGCCGGACCCACATGTTCGGTGCGGCCCACGACGGCCCCGAGCTGTCGCTGGTTTGGTTCGACCCGGCGAACCTGACGGGGGCGAGACGGGAGCTGCTTTGAAACACTCCGTCACACGAGACGCTTAAGCGGAGTCTTCCTGGTTGCGCTGGTTCAATGCCAGCGGACGAGCAGCGTCGGTAACAGCGTTGATCTTGACAGCAAAGCTCGTACGCCGGGCAATGTCTTCATCGGTCACGTAGTGGATGTCCAGCAAACCCTCGCTCCTGAATCCGGTACGCAGGTAGTTCATCTCGGCAAGCGAGAGACTCCAGCCTTCGAACCACAGCGCCAGCCGCTCCCGCTTTGGCCCCTCGCCCTCGTGATGCACCAGGAGGTCGATGTCGCTGCCTGGGCCCGCAGAGGCGTTTTTAACACTGCCGAAAATGTACAACGACTTCACACCGAAACGATCCGCGTCGAGGTCCGCTGCGATCTGCTCGGCCATGCGCAGCCGCCAGCGCCAATGCGCCTCGGTGGGGGCCGCGATCATCATGTCGGCTGATACGGAGGCCGCGACCGAATCCGAGCGCGGAATGTCGAAGATGCCTACCGCTTCGTCGAGCTCGGCATTCATCAGGACTCTCAGGACGCGATTTTCCTTCACCTTACCGACTTCCACCACGTGAACTACCTCCGCGAGGTGCTTCAGTTCGGGCAGGATGTCAGGCAACAGGTTGGGTGATCGCCGGAGAAGCCTCTCATCGAGATTGCAATCGGGTTCGTCCGGGTACAAGGGGATGTAGCGAATATCGCTTTCCACCAGGTCTTGGAAGAAGTGGGTACCGAACGAGAGTTCGGGAACGTAGTTGCCCTTCTTGCGTGCGACCTCGATCAAGATGGCCGAGTTGTTGATGTCGGCATAGGTCACGTGAACCCCCAGCTTGATGTCGCCGCGGCTTCCCCAGCGGCCCGGTCCGATCAGGATGAACTGCCTCTTCGGCAGCAATTTGTTCAACCGGCCCACGGCCTTGCCCACGTTGCGAAGGTCGTTTAGTTCTGCCAGCTCGGCGTACCGGTCCGGGTCGATGTAGACGATGTGAGTGATGTCGGGCACGCGGCCGTTTGAAATGCTCTTGTGCGCGGAAAACAACACCATCTCAGGAGGCAGGTTGCGCGGAATGGGGGCCGGAGCGAACTCCTCCGTATGGCTCTGGACGCGGAACTGTAGCAGGTAAAGATTCGTGCCGTCCGAGGCGAATTCGATATCCACGGGACCATCCAGCCGTTCGCGCAGCGTGCTGAGGATGACATCCATCTGCTTCACGAACGAGGTGTCTTTTATCAGGCCCTCAAAGGTCACGACGAGGTCGTCATTTTCGAAGTCAGGCTCAAGCCCCATCGGCTTCCGGATTCGGTTTTCCTCGGCGATCGAGACGATCTGGCGGATTCCTGAGAAGTCCTCGCCGTATTCACCCAGCAGGCTGCGGAGTTCTATCGTTTCAAATACGTTCGTCTCGAGGTTGATCACGTCCACCAGGCGAGGCGAGTACCTGTGGACCTCGTCTGGTGTTGCGTTCACCCGGAGTCCCGGCTGTCCCGGAGCGACCAGGATCGGATAGTCATCTCCAATCCGGTCCACGGCACGTGTTCCGAGACCGGGCACCAGTCGCAACAAG
>Ga0164315_10002267_pt1 | contig 14746 bp, 14 predicted proteins | sample GuaBasSedimGuay6_FD_113737 | JGI IMG/M metagenome (GOLD analysis project Ga0164315, IMG submission 113737) | Subseafloor sediment microbial communities from Guaymas Basin, Gulf of California, Mexico - Guay6, Core 4569-2, 0-3 cm | ecosystem: Environmental > Aquatic > Marine > Hydrothermal vents... | reverse complement strand
TCAGAGGATTGGTTCTTATTCTTTTGATAGCAGTTTCCTTGTTGCTGACCATGGTTCTGGGAATTGTTCTGGCTCTTCCCTTTTTTGGAATCAGCATTTTTGAGCAATTTAATACATTAAACGATTACAGCAGTAAAACAACGATACACTTTTTGAAATATTTTCAGGTGATAAATCAAATTGGTTTTTTTATTCTACCTGCCATTTTTTACGCTTATCTTGTAAATAGAAATCCGGTTAATTACCTGAAGTTAAATACAAAAATTAATGTGGCTTATTTTTTTGTGGCTGCAATTCTTATCGTCGTATCAATTCCGGCTATTAACTGGCTTGTCGAAATTAATGAAGGGATGAAACTTCCCGGAATTCTAAAAGGGGTTGAAAACTGGATGAGGGATAGTGAGAATAAGACAATTGAATTAACCGAGGCTTTTTTAAATGTTACAACACCAGTTGGCCTCTTTGTCAATTTAATAATTATTGCTTTATTGGCAGCAGTAGGAGAAGAGTTATTGTTTCGTGGCGTGATACTACAATTGTTTATTGAATGGTTTAAAAATAAACACCTGGCAATTATCGTATCTGCGGTCCTTTTCAGTGCATTGCATCTACAGTTTTATGGGTTCTTACCACGAATGGTTTTGGGAATTTTATTTGGCTATATCTTTATTTGGTCGGGATCATTATGGTTACCGATTCTACTACATTTTATTTTTAATGGAATAACTGTAGTAGCAGTTTATTTATATAATATCGGTTATATTCAAACTGATGTTGAATCATTCGGAGTATCAGATAGCGCGCTGGTTGTTATATCCAGTTTTGTGTTGATAGTTCTGCTATTATTTGTGATGTTCAGGATGGGAAGACTAAAGCCTGAGCATCTTTAAATCCCCATTTTTATAAACGATAAATCGATGTTACTTTTTAGCAATAGCTTTTTTAGCTGTAGAATAATTGATCTTAAAAGTGCCAACTTCACGAAGTTCTTGTTCCACATCTGTCACAATTCCCTTGCGGGTGTCTTTATTCACTTTCAATGAAATAGTGATCAATTTTTTTTCTGGTTCATCCCTTTGAGATCTTCCCAGCTCAACAAATTCATGTATCGCTTTAGTATCTAGTTGCTTGTGGATGCGTAACTACAACAAGCATTGTAGCTTCTTTACTGGTTTGTTGTTACCTTAAAAAAATGAAGGAATTTTAGAAAAAGGAAAATAAAAAAAGGGGATGTATTTAAACAATCCCCTTTTATAAACGATAAATTGATATTACTTTTTAGCAATAGCTCTTTTTGCTGTAGAATAATTGATCTTAAAAGCACCAACTTCACGAAGCTCTTGTTTCACATCTGTAACAATTCCCATGCGGGTGTCTTTATTCACTTTCAATGAAATAGTGATCAATTTTTTTTCTGATTCATCCCTTTGAGATCTACCAAGTTCCACAAACTCTCTTACTTCTTTAATATCCGTTGCAAACTGATCGTTCAGTTGAATCCGTGATTCAGTACCAAAAACTTTTCTAAGCGGAGGTCCGATATAAATATAATCAACCAGCGACTTTTTTTCCAGTTTTTGAACTTCAGTTGCTTGTGGAGGTGTAACCGCAACAAGTAATGTAGCTTCTCTCATGGTTGTTGTTACCATAAAAAAGAACAACAGCATAAAAATGATATCGGGTAAAGAAGCAGTTGATATTGCTGGTGTACCTTTCCCACCTTTTTTTTTAAATTTTGCCATATTAATTTCCTCCTATATCTTCTGGTTCAGCTTCTGAAATAGCTACAGGTACGGCTTTCTGCACAGCTTTAATTTTATCCTGATCGGCTAATTGATCGAACCTCATACCAAAGTATTCATTTGAAAGTTCATCCCTTAGTTCCCGGATACCTGCTGCAAGTTCATTTTGAACCTGTATGTACATGTTATATGATGTTCCACGGTCGTTTTTTAAAGAAATAATCCCTTTTGACACCCATATTTCTCCTCCCAATAGTGGAATTTCAACAGATTTTTTTTCAGGCATATCCTCAGGGCTTAAATTACTACTTAGGTTTCCATTATTTAGGAATTCCTTTGCCATAATTCTTAGCATGCTGATATCACCTGGTTTTCCATTCAAAAGAAGCCGGTCATTTTTGTTTACCAGGACTTTAAAAATATTTCTGTCTTTAACCTTTGGAGGATCAACATCTTCAGGAGGAGGGGGAGGCAACTTTCTGGTAATACCTGTATCAACATCCATGGTAGTTGTTACCAGGAAAAAGATCAGGAGAAGGAAGGCAATATCTGCCATAGATCCTGCATTTATTTCATTTACTGGTCTTGCCATAATAACTCCTTTTTATTTAAATAACCCTGAAACTCCTGAATAAATTATAGTAATTCCTGCTATTCCACCTATAGCATAGGTAAAATAAAGCCCTGCACCTACTATCTTAGACGTTTCAGCTGTAGTTTTTAAAGTTTCAAGTTCAACTATATTGAAGCTGTTTGATGCAAGGGCATAACAGATAAATCCAATGACAACAAAACCTACCAGTCCAGCTAACATTTTGAGCGTATTTTTAGGATTTTGAATCATAAAAAGCATTGGAAATAGAATAGAAAGAAAAGCACATATGATCAATGCAATATATGCCAACCTGATATAATTGTCCAGGATACTGTTCCCGACTAATCCTTCTTCGCCTTTAGCTAGTATCATAGCTTGGAATACTACAGCAAGTAGGATTAAAATAAGAGAAACTATTTTAAAAATATTGAGAATTTTTTTATCCATGATCATCTATTTTTTTAATGAGAATCTTGCAAGAATGTCAACAAATGAAATGGAACTGTCTTCCATGTCATTTACAAGACTATCGATTTTAGCAACAAGGTAGTTGTAGAAAATCTGCAGAATAATCGCAACGATTAAACCAAAAACAGTTGTTAACAATGCTACTTTAATACCTCCAGCTACAATGGTTGGAGAAATATCACCCACAGCTTCAATTGTATCAAAAGCCTGGATCATACCAATTACTGTTCCCATAAATCCAAGCATAGGTGCCAGTGCAATAAATAATGCAATCCAGCTTAATCCTTTTTCCAGACGGCCCATCAATACGCCACCATAAGAAATAATAGATTTTTCAACTACATCTAAACCTTCATCATACCTGTCTAATCCTTGCAGGAAAATTCCAGCAACAGGGCCACGGGTATTTTTGCAAACTTCTTTTGCAGCATCAACACCACCATTTTCCAATGAAGTTTCAACTTTGTTTAAAAGTTTCTGTGTATTGGTTGTGGACAAGTTCAGGTATATAATTCTTTCAATTGACATAGCCAAACCCAGAATCAAACATAAAAGTACAATACCCATAAATCCAGGGCTACCTTGGATGAATTTTTCCTTTAAAATCTGGTGAAATGATTTTGGTCCTTCAGCTTCAGGCTCTTCCACTACAGGAGCCTCTTCTAAAACAGCTTCTTCAGTTACTGAAGTGGAATCTATAACTTCAACAACTGTATCAGTTGTCACTTCATCCTGTGCAACTATTGCATTTGTAATCCCTAATGTTAGCATTACTGCTAAAGTTAAAAAAGCAATTAATCTTTTCATAGTTAATGTTTATTGATTTGTAATTTATTAAACTTACAATTTTTTATTTTATTGTCAATATTTCGCTATCCAGCCCGCTGGCGTCCCAAGCTTAAGGAATGCAAGCGGAGAGAGAGGGATTCGAACCCTCGGTACACTTTTGGCGTACACACGCTTTCCAAGCGTGCACCTTAAGCCACTCGGTCATCTCTCCAATCTCTCTTTCGTACCTCTTTTTCCATTAAAAAAGTGGTGGCTAAAGTACAAAAAAATTCATTTAAAAAATATCTGAACATTTTTTTTTACTTATTCAACTGACATTTCGCCAGTGATTGAATTTTTAAGCATTTCCTTTACTTTTACAGTGTCCTTAAATATGCCCAGTAAATACATTAGCTTGGTAACTGCTGCTTCTGTATTTATGTCTTTTCCACCTATCACACCTATCTCTTTTAACCTGATACTGGTCTCATATTTTCCCATTTCAACTTTTCCTACCTGGCATTGGGTTACATTTAAAACAATAAGCCCTTTAGTGATAGCCTTCTCCAATAAAACCAAAAACCATTGATTGTCAAGTGCATTTCCTGAACCATATGTTTCGAGGACGATGGCTTTTAGATCTTTGGTGTTTAAAATTGATTCTACCAAATATTTTGATATTCCCGGATAGAGTTTTAAAATACCGATGTTAATATCCAGGCCTCTGAATACTTTTAGCTTTTTGAAATTGGGTTTATGAATAGCATTTTTGTTGTAATCAATATTAATTCCAGCTTCAGCCAGTGCAGGATAATTGGGTGATAGGAAAGCCTCAAAATTTTGGGCATTATATTTAATAGTCCTGTTTCCCCTGAATAATTGATTTTCAAAATAGATACAAACTTCAGGGACAATTGGAGTCTCATCTTCTTTTGCAGCGGCAATTTCAATGGCAGTTAAAATATTTTCCCTTCCATCAGTCCGTACTACTCCAAGCGGTAACTGTGATCCGGTTAATATTACTGGCTTGTTGAGGTTTTGCAACATAAAACTAAGGGCAGAAGCTGTATAAGCCATCGTGTCCGATCCATGCAATACAACAAAACCATCATAGGATTCATAGTTTTTTTCAATTACTTCAACAATTTGAACCCAATTATCAGGATTCATATTGGAAGAGTCCATTAAAGGATCAAAACAATAAGAATCAATATCAAAATTAAACAACTTTAAGGTTGGTATGATGTCAAAAAGATTCTCAAAATTGAATGGTTTCAGGATACCGGTTTTGCTATCCTTTACCATCCCAATGGTACCTCCTGTATAAATTATGAGTATTGATGTTTTCGAATTCATATTTATATGAATCTAAATAGATGGTTGGCATTGGATGTAGTTATTTCAGCAACTTTTTCCAATGAAATATTTTTAATTTCCGCAATTCTTTCAGCTATAAACCGTGTATAAGCACTTTCATTTCTTTTGCCTCTGTATGGCATGGGTGTAAGAAAAGGGGAGTCAGTTTCAAGAAGCAAATGTTTTATTTCAATTTTTTCGACAACTTTATCCAGGCCCGAGTTTTTAAATGTTAATACACCTCCAATTCCCAATAAAAAATTCAGGTCAATTATTTTTTTCGCTTGTTCCAGGGTTCCGGTAAAGCAATGAAAAACCCCTGTTAATTCAGATGAAGCATAATTTTTCACAACTGCATATACCTCTTCAAAAGAATCCCGCATATGGATGACTATGGGCAATTGGTGTTTAATTGCCAGTTCTATTTGATAAGTTAATGCAATTTCCTGTTCTTTTTGAAATGTTTTGTCCCAGTATAGATCAATACCAATTTCACCAACTGCATAAAATTTTTCCTTTTCAATCCAATGTTTAACCAAATCTAATTCTTCCTGGTAGTTTTCTTTTACCGAAGTTGGATGCAAGCCCATCATCGGGAAACAATTTTCGGGAAACTGTTTGCAAAGCTCCAGCATACCATTGATTGAAGAGCTATCAATATTTGGGAGTAACATACATTTAACATCGTTCTCCAAAGCCCGTTTTACCATTTCTTCCCGGTCGTCGTTAAATTCCTCCAGGTATAGATGTGTATGTGTGTCGGTTAAAAACATGCCACAAAAGTAAATGATTTGTTGAATTGTTAAATCGGTTGTCCGAAGGACTCCATTGGAGAATTGGTTAAACCTGGGAATTGGGTGCACAATACCTGCTTTGTTGATCGAAGGCATTTTTAAGACTGTATAACATACCCGGTTGAAGAGCATTTTCCAGCTATCCGATTTCCCATTATTCCATTTTAATATTACTTTTGAGAAAAATTTTGCTTGAAGAAAATACTGATCATACGGCTAAGTTCTATAGGTGATATTGTTTTGACCACACCGATTATCAGATGTTTAAAAACACAACTACCGGATACTGAAGTCCATTACCTTACCAAAGAGCAATTCCAACCAGTTTTGGAAGCCAATCCTTTTATTGACAAGATTTTCACCATCAAGGATAAGATAAATGAAGTTCTGCCTAAGTTAAAAAGCGAATCCTATGATCATATAGTTGACTTGCATAAAAATTTCCGGTCTAAAGGGATTATTGCAGGCCTCAAAAAACCAACTTCTTCATTCAGTAAAATAAATGTGAGAAAATGGCTGGCGGTAAATCTGATCATCAATATGCTCCCACAAATTCATATTGTTGATCGATATTTTCAGGCTGTAGAAATGCTGGGTATAAAAAATGATGGAAAAGGACTCGATTATTTTATACCTGAAAAAGATGAAGTTGACCTGAAAACAATTCCTCAGCTATTCCAAAATGGATATATCGGTTGGGTGATTGGAGGCAAACACAATACTAAAATTTACCCGGAGGAAAAAATCATTGAGATTTGTCGATCAATAAATATTCCTGTTGTGTTGTTGGGTGGCCCAGAGGATAGAGAGAAAGGAGACCGGATAACAAAAACAGTTGGTGATTTTGTATTTAATGCTTGCGGAAAATTCAATATCAATCAATCGGCATCACTTGTAAAGCAGGCAAAAAAAATCATTACCAACGATACGGGATTGATGCACATTGCTGCTGCTTTCAAAAAGGAGATCATCAGTTTGTGGGGAAATACAATCCCTGAATTTGGTATGTATCCTTATATGCCTGGTTTTGAGAATAAATCCCATATTTTGGAAGTCAAAAATTTATCCTGCCGACCGTGTAGTAAAATTGGGTTTGAAAAATGCCCGAAAAAACATTTTGATTGTATGGAGAAGATTGATGCTGAGAAATTAAATCGGTTAATTGGTTAAACTGGTTAAATTTGTAACTGGTGAGTTGGTAATTACTTCTATCTTCCGCCTTCAAACTAAAACCTAATAAAAGGATTATTCACCTTCTCATATCCAATTGAAGTTTCTGGCCCATGACCACAATAAACTGTAAAATCATCTTCAAGGGTAAATAATTTTTCATGGATACTCTTCATCAAAATATCAAAATCGCCGGTTGGGAAATCCGTACGACCGATACTATCTCTAAATAAAACATCGCCAGTTATTACAAATTTTTGACTATCGTTAATAAAACATACACTTCCATCTGCATGACCAGGGGTGTAAACCACTTTTAGTTCAGAATTTCCAAACTTGATCAAATCTTCATCTTCAAAATAAAATTCTGGTAAGATGGCCTTTTCAATATTAAAACCATAAACTTTTGCCTGTTCTTGTCCTCTCTCTAAAAATGGCAAACCGGCTTCATGAATTTCAGGTTTTATATTGTAGGTTTCAGATATGAAGTTATTCCCCAGTATGTGATCCACATGGCAATGGGTATATATTAATTTTACGACTTTTAAATCATTGGTATCAATAAAATAAGCCAACTCGTCTTTTTCCTGCTGTTCATAGCAACCCGGATCAATTATTACGGCCTCTTTGGTTTCATCATAAAGTAAATAGGTGTTTTCTCCAAATGCATTAAAAACAAATTTTTCTATCGTGATCATATATTTTAGTTTCAAATGAATTATTCGGGGCAAAAATAAACGAATTCAATTTAATTTTGTTAAACTGTAACTATTCAATTGTATAATCGTCGTATTTTTGATGATGGTTGAATAATCAGAAATTTCTGCATGACAGTAACCGAATACAATCAATGTGTAGATGATTTTGCGGATGGTGTGTACCGGTTTATCCTGAAAAATATAAAAGATGAGGATAATGCCCGTGACATTGTGCAGGATACTTTTGCCAAAATGTGGGAAAAAGCAAAAGATATATCCTATGCAAAATCAAAATCATATTTGTTTACTTCGGCATATCATACCATGATTGATTTTATTCGGAAAAATAAGAGAATGGATCATGTTGAAGATATTACAGCATTGAGCCAGGGGCACGAATCAGGATATTCTGATTTAAAAGAAGTGCTGAATGAAGCGGTTGTTCAATTGCCAGAGATACAACGGTCGGTCTTATTGTTGAGGGATTATGAAGGGTACTCATACAAAGAAATAGGAGAAATTACCGACTTAAATGAACCACAGGTGAAAGTATATATTTATCGTGCAAGGATGTTTATGAAGAATTACCTGGTAAGTATGGATAAAGTAATTTGAGAATGAAACAATTTGAAAATTTGAGAATGAGTCAATTAAATAATTTTAGTCATTTAAGGCATTTTAGCTCACTTTAGGCACTTTTTATTATGAACATCAACAGGAAAAATTACGAAGCATATTTTCTCGATTACCGGGAAAATAATCTGTCGACCGAACAGGTGGCGGAGCTGATGATTTTCCTGGAAGATAACCCGGATCTGAAAGTTGAGTTTGATTCATTTGAAAGTTTTATACTTCAAGCTGAGGAGAATATTACATTCTCTAAAAAAGAAGCACTTAAAAAAACTACTGTTAGCTCTTTTGGAGAAGTTCTTCAGACAACTGATAATATTGACTCAGATAATTATGAAGAAAAACTTATTGCCAGCCTGGAAGGGGATATTTCAGAAGAAGAAAGTATGGAACTAGCTGTTTTTATGGAGTTGAATCCAAAAGTAAAGCTAGAGTCTAATTTGTATCGCTCAACAACTTTAGAGCCTGAATTAAGTATTTCTTATCCCAATAAAGAGTCGCTGAAAAAGAAAGGTGTTTTTGTGCTTTACCGCACTCAAATGATTTATGGGCTTTCGATAGCTGCTTCAATAATTATATTATTGGGCTTTTATTTTGGATTTTTGAATCAACCAGCTGATCAATTTGAAAATAATCAACTGACTAATTTGAATAAAATAGAAATTATCCAGCCAGATATTTTGGATACTGAAATTTCACTCACTGAAATACAGCAAAAGAACAATTTCTCAGCAAAAAGTGTTTCTAATCAAACTATCGCTGAAACCAATATAATTAAGCGGGAAGATTTAGGTATTGCCGGAATGGAAACACAATCGATTCAGGCGATTTATCTAAATGATAACGATCAGATATTTGAGCTTTATATTGAAGCCAGGCAAACTCAAACCAATAATTATGAAATTGCTAGTAATACTGATCCAATAATAATAGAAGAACAAAAGCCAAAAAAATCATTGTTCAGACGGTTTATTGCCGGTATGACCAATAAGTTGATTGATGTTGACCGACCCGAAAAAAAATCTTTCTTCGAATATACCATTGATGGTTACAATTTTATGGCCGATAAAGAAGTGGCTGTTGACAAAGAGCTGGATGAAAATGGAAATGTGGTAGCCTATAGGGTAAATGGTGAAAATATCTCACTAGGCCGTTCAAATAGAAATGGGACAACTGAATAATTATTTTGTAACAAATCAATATTCCTCGCCGTCCTAATATAAATTCAAACATTGTATAACTGAAAATTTATTTATCATGAACATTACTAAACCATTAAACCTAATAGTGACCCTCGTATTCCTTTTATCTGTTGTTGGATTATATGCCCAGGAATCAGGCAATAAAAATGTAATTACACAGGAACGTGAAGTTTCAGCTTTTATAGGAATTGATGCTGGAGGATCTTTGGATGTTTACCTTCAGGTGGGAGAAGTCTATTCAGTGAAAGTTGAAACTGATGAGAATTTCCAGGACAAAGTAATTACTGTTGTTAATAATGACATTTTAGAGATAAAATCGAAAGGGATAAAAAATCCAACCAAATTAAATGCATACATCACATTGCCTGAATTAACATTTTTAAAGGCAGGAGGGGCTACCAATGTTACCGGAGATTCCTTATTTGAAGCAGATGAGATGGAAATTATTGTCAGTGGAGCAACTTCCGTAAAGATGAATGTGGATGTTGAGTATCTTGAATCTTATACATCGGGAGCAGCTGATCTAACTTTATCCGGGAGGGCAGGGGTTCATAAAGTTTCGGTTTCCGGAGCTGGCAGTTTAAAAGCCAACAGCCTGGTAAGTGAAAAAGCCACTTATTCAGTTTCAGGGGCTGGTGATGCATTTTTAAATGTTACAGGTGAATTGGATGGAACCACATCAGGAGCTGCAGACGTGCGCTATGTTGGCGATCCGGTAACTAGCGTTATTACTAAAAAGGAAAGCTCAGACAAGCGGTCATATTATTATAATTATAGTTATCCCGACTCAACCAAGGTAAAAATTGGCAGCTTGAACATTGAAGTTTACGAAGACCGGGATTCGGTAAAGGTTGTTATTGGAAACCGTGAACTGCATGTAGATCAAGATGGCAATGTGCGTTTTGGAAGGACCAAAATAAAAAAATTCAACGGGCATTGGGCTGGATTTGAAATGGGGATGAATGGTTACGTTAATAGAGATAAAAATATGAGCTTTCCCAAAGAAACAGAGTATATGGATTTGCGCATGTCAAAATCATGGGCCGTTCACATAAATTTCTTTGAGCAAAATGTTGCCCTGTCAAAAAACCAGAAATGGGGACTGGTTACAGGTATTGGTACTTACTGGAACAACTACCGCTTTAGTAAGAATACCAGGTTAAACGCAGATTCTTCAGAATTAAAGGGATATCTCGATAGTGGGATTAGTATCCGTAAAACGAAATTGACTGCATGGTATTTTAACATTCCTTTGTTATTCGAGTTTCAAACCAACCGCTATCATAAGAAAAATAGTTTTCACATTGCTGTAGGTATGGTCATGAGTTTAAGAGTATCATCCCATACCAAAAAATATTACAATGAGTATAACAAAACATTTGATGTTACGGAGTATAACCCGGAAACAGATAATTATGAAACAATTGGCCAATACACTTCTCCTAATTATGCAAAAGAAAAGAACTTTGATGATTTTTATCTGCAACCATTTAAAGGGGATGCAACGGTAAGGATAGGATGGGGATTCATCAATTTATTTGCGACCTATTCGGTAAATACCATGTTTAAAAAAGATAAAGGGCCTGAATTGTATCCATGGACAGTGGGTATAACGTTTATAAATTTCTAACCAAAAAACAAATTCAATAATTTTTAAGGTGGACTCAATTGGGTTCCACCTTTTTTATTGGAATTTTATTGTATATCCGGAACTTTGCCACTATGATAAATTTTAAAAAAGGAACATGTATTAAATTGCCACAGATTCACTGATAATTCTTTGGATTATCCATTTAATCTGTGAACCTGTGGCAATTATATATCTATTAAAGGATTAGAAACATGTTATTCTTATACTCTTTGATTAAAATTTGAATTCGCAGCAAAAAAGCGGATTGGCAATAAATTTTATTATCAATTTTATCCATGACTGATCTTTAACTTTTTTTACCTTTGCAATTAGAATGTTTAATAGTAGTTAGTATTGTCTAACTACTAATTACTAAAACTAATTTCTCAAGAATATGTCAGGACATAGTAAATGGTCGACCATAAAGCGGAAAAAAGGTGCAGCAGATGCCAAACGCTCAAAAATGTTTTCCAAAGTAGTAAAAGATATAACCGTTGCTGTAAAAGAAGGTGGTGCTGATGCGGATTCCAATCCCCGGTTAAGACTGGCCATTTCCAATGCCAAAGGTATCAGTATGCCCAAGGATAATATTTTAAGGGCCATTAGTAAAGGGGAAGATAAGGATGCTGCTAATTTTCTTGAATTGACTTATGAAGGATACCTGTCCCATGGAATTGCAGTTTACATTGAATGTACAACTGATAATCAGCAACGAACTGTTAGTTCTGTCAGGTCTGTTTTTAATAAATATTCAGGGAACCTCGGGACCAATGGTTCATTGAGCTTTTTGTTTGATCGTAAAGGTATTTTTTCGGTTCCAAAAGGTGAATTGGATGTGGATGAATTTGAACTGGAAATGATAGATGCAGGTGCTGAAGATATTGAAGAGGCTGATGGTTTTTTTAGCATTACAACGGCAATGGAAGACTTTGGCAATATGCAGAAGAAACTGGAAGAAATGGGAATTGAACCGGAGAGTGCTGAGCTGCAAAGAATCCCTCACGAAACAATTACCCTTGAAGTTGAAGATGCCAGGAAGATTTTAAAGGTGATAGAAGTATTTGAAGAGGATGATGACGTACAAAATGTGTTTCATAACCTTGAACTTACAGATGAGCTGATGGCAGAGATGTAAAGATAGAAAATATTGAAAGAAGAAAGCTCCTTCACCGGGGCTTTTTTTATGCCTTTTCAGATTTTAGAATAGAAATAAACTCTTTTATATTTAATAACCTTAAAACAATAGCCAATAAACCAGATCCCATAATCAGTACCGAGATGTTTATTTTCCAATCATACGGAAGTTGAGTTGAAATCCAGCCCATCAAAATAACTCCTCCAACATACAAAGCAAGTACAGCCAAAAATTTGTAATTTGCTTTGAACTTAAAAATCATAGTTGCTACAATTACTTGCGCAATAGCTGTAGAAAATTGAGCAGAAAGGCTTGCATAGGCCGATCCCATGGCTTGCATTTTAGGAACCATGATGAAGTTAATTACCAAACTTATTACTACTCCACTGGCTGCAATAATATTCATTTCTTTCAAACTTCCATTTGCTGTAAGCAAAGTGCTAAAGACATATACCGCTGAAATGGCAACAAATCCAAACATCAATAATCCCAATATATATGCCGATTGTCCAATTCTTAAATTGTAAACTGTAATCAACTCGTCAGCTTGTCTGGGGTATAACCAAACCATTAAATCGTGGCTATAAAAGTATGATCCCAGGGCTGCGATAACACTTACCGTGAATAATATTGAAAAAGACAGTTTTACCAGGTCTTCAACTGATTGTTTCAATTTAATCATTCTTGAAAACAAGGGAAGAAGCAATACAGCAAAAAGAAATGCAATCATATTGGCTGCATCGTACAATCGGAATGCCTGTGCATAAACACCCGACTGTTGTGCCCCAACTCCCTCAGGCAAGAGCCTTTCAATCAGCACTGTATCTATCCGGTTATACTGGGCCATCAACATAAATAGTACTGCAAAGGGCAAGCTCTTCTTGAGGATCATTAGGATAAAAGGCCAGTTCCAGTATACCCTGGTGAATGAAGCTTTGACCATCACAACCGAAAAAGCAAACAATGCTGTGAGCCCATAAGCAGCAGTTTGGGCGTAAACAAACCACTCAATTTTAAACTTACCTTCAATTACATTACCCCACAATAAAATACTGCAAAATAAGATCATCAATAACCTGTCGAGCACCGAAACAACACTATCGGTTTTAAACATTAACAATCCCGAAATATTGGAGCGCAGGTATAAGATGAACATCAGTAAAAACTGGTTAAAGGCTATCCAGGTCAGCATCTGAAATTGAGCTGAATTATATCCGATGATAAATCCAATGGCAAACGTAACGATGAAATATACTATGCCCAATAGTAATTTAAGGATCAGTATACCTGAAAAGTGTTTATTGAGCAATTGATTATTCTGAGCAATATTTCGGTTATTAAAATTGGTAACCCCAAAGTCGAGCAAAATATTAAAGAGGAATGAGAAGTTTAAAATGGAAAAATAAAACCCAAAATCTTCTGCCCCTACAGCATTTTGTACCGATCTGTCGATTCCCAGAACCCAAAATGGCTTTACCAGCAGGTTGAGAAATAGTAAAAGTCCCAGGTTTGTAAGGAATTTTTTCTGCATTATCTTATCGGATACTTAAAAGCCTTTAGAAATTTTCTGATATTTGCGCAAAGTTAGATGTTTTATTGAATTTTGAAATATAGAATTCAGAAGTCAGAATATAGAATACAGAAATCAGAAGGTAAAAAAAACAACACGAAGTTTGGGCATAAGGAACATTCTAATTAGCAAATGTTTTACGTTAATATAATTATTATGGGAACAAAAAACTTTCAGGACCTTGTAGTTTGGCAAAAGTCTCATCAGTTTGTTTTAAGTGTTTATAAATATACAAGTTCATTTCCTTCTGATGAAATATATGGCTTAACATCACAATTTAGAAGAGCAGCGGTTTCAATTGCAGCTAATATTGCCGAAGGTTATAAAAGAACCGGAAAAAAGGAGAAAGTTAGATTTTATAATATCTCACAAAGCTCATTGGAAGAGTGCAGATATTATATTATTTTATCAAGGGATTTAAATTATGGGGAAAATACTGAAATGGAAAATAATATAGATGAAGTGAGTAAAATGCTTGGTTCTTATTCTAAAGCAATAAAAAAATCAATGAGTTTTTCGAACAAAATTTTATTCTACCTTTTCTATTAGTTATGGATTCTACTGTCTACTGTATTCTATCTTCTGTCTTCTGTTTTCTGATCTATCAAACATGAAAATTGCCATAAACACACGCTTGTTACTAGAAGACAAACTCGAAGGTATCGGGTGGTTTACTTATGAGACCTTGAAGCGGATAACCCAGCAGCACAAAGAACACCAGTTCTATTTTATTTTCGACCGTAAATTCAGTGATGAATTTATTTTTTCTGACAACATTACTCCTGTAGTAGCTTTTCCACAAGCCCGACATCCATTTTTATATTATATTTGGTTCGAACATACGCTACCCCGGGTTTTTAAAAAAATCAAACCCGATCTGTTTTTTTCACCTGATGGTTATCTGTCTCTATCAGCAGACATAAAATCAATGTGTGTTTTTCATGACTTAAATTTTGAACATTATCCAGAGGATTTACCATATTTGGAG
>Ga0164315_10002266_pt1 | contig 14750 bp, 10 predicted proteins | sample GuaBasSedimGuay6_FD_113737 | JGI IMG/M metagenome (GOLD analysis project Ga0164315, IMG submission 113737) | Subseafloor sediment microbial communities from Guaymas Basin, Gulf of California, Mexico - Guay6, Core 4569-2, 0-3 cm | ecosystem: Environmental > Aquatic > Marine > Hydrothermal vents... | reverse complement strand
TGGTCATTGGTAATTAGCGTTGAATTCATTTATTTTAATTACCAATTACTAGTGACTAATTACCAGTCATTTAAAGAAGAGGATGTAATATGATTATTAACATAGTTATTTTAAACCAGAGCCAAAATAAAACATAATTAACAGAAATTCATATAATTAGAAACTGATTTTGCGATTATAAAGAAATAACCATTAAATAAAATAACATGACAACACGAAAAAAATTCACAAAAGACATTATAAAATTAGAAAACGTTAAGGAAACCTGTGACAGGATAGTAGAAAAACTAAAAGATGATGTATATAATCGTCTTCAACGAAAAGGTGGCGCAATTGGAATTAGTGGTGGAATTGACTCTTCTGTTAGCATGGCTTTGGCTGTGAAAGCTTTTGGTAGTGAAAATGTTTTTGGAATTATGCTGCCGGAAAAAGATTCAAGCTCTGATAGTGAAGACCTGGCTAAAAAACTAGCTGACAAATTTGGTATTGAAACAGTCGTTGAAAATATTTCAGGTGCACTGGAAGGTTTTGGATGTTACCAAAGAAGAGATGAAGCTATGGCGAGGGTTTTGCCGGAATATAATCCCAAAAAGTACAAATCAAAGATTGAAATCAAACAAGATATATTGAAATCAAATATGCCCTCCATTTTTTCATTAACTATTATTGATGAAAACGGAAACTCAAAAAGCAAATTTTTACCAATGAAAGAGTATTTGCAAATTGTGGCAGCTTCTAACTTTAAGCAACGCAGTAGAATGTCCATGATTTACTATTATGGTGAAGCCTTACATTATGCCGTAATTGGAACCCCAAATAAACATGAAGTTGAACAGGGTTTCTTCGTTAAATATGGAGATGGTGGAGCTGATGTAATGCCAATTGGCGATTTATACAAAACACAGGTTTATGAATTAGCTGCATATCTGGGTGTTCCGCAAGAAATCATAGATCGTACACCCACAACAGATACTTATACAGCAGAACAAACTCAAGAAGATTTCTTTTACCAATTACCTTTTGAAATGATGGACTTATTGTGGTATGGTTGGGAAAATGAATATGAAGCCAATGAAGTTGCTCCAGCCTTGAATTTGGAAATAAATCAAGTTGAAAATGTTTACAAAACTTTTGAAAGAAAGAAAAAAACAACTGAATATCTAAGAATGTCACCTATTAGGGATTATTGATTTGAAGAAGGCTGAGGCTAAGGAGCTTAAATTAACTGCTGGTTTCGAAAAGCGTCCTCAGCCTCAACCTCAGCCTTTTATTATTTTCAAAGCTCTATTAAATAGTAAGGTAATCCAACAGACTTTAGTCTCAAATCATACCAAAACACATGAATGCAATAGATTATTTCTTTTCAGAATCAAAAAAATCAGAACAATTATTTATTCTTAATGATAATGAACAAATTTCTCATTCTCAACTATATAAAAATGTAGAGACATTAGCTAGATTCTTCAATAAAGAAATAGGTACAGGAAATAACATTCTGATATACAGTAATAATTCATACTTTTTTGTATTAGCATATCTTTCCATAATAAAATCTGGAAATATTTGTGTGCCAATTAATCCGGCTGCAAAAAATGAGATTACAGGTTTTATAATTAATGAAACAAAACCAACCTTTTGTGTAATTCAAGAGAAATTTAAAAGGAATTTAAAAGAGTTTAATTTGAATTTTTATGCAGAAACTGACTTTGACAACATAATAAATAATGAGCTGCCTGTTGATATCACTATAAATTCAACAAATGATTTTGATAGCAACAAAACAGCAGAGATCATATACACTTCTGGCTCTACTGCATTTCCTAAAGGGGTGATGCTTAGCCATAAAAACTTAATTGCAAATACAAAATCCATTGTTGATTACCTTAAACTTACAAAAGACGATAAAATACTGGTTGTTTTACCATTTTATTATTGTTATGGACTTTCTTTATTACATACTCATTTAAAAGTAGGTGGTTCTATTGCTTTTAATAACACCTTTATGTTTATAGGTACGGTAATTAACAATTTAAAAAAGTATAAATGCACTGGTTTTTCGGGTGTTCCTAGTCATTTTCAAATATTGTTAAGAAAATCTGATACTTTTAAAAAGACTCATTTTCCTGATTTAAGATATGTTACACAAGCGGGCGGAAAACTTCATTCGGCTTTTATTAATGAGTTTACTGAAACTTTTCCAAAAATAAAATTCTGGGTAATGTATGGGCAAACTGAAGCTACAGCAAGGCTTTCGTATTTATCACCTGATTTTTTGAAAGAAAAATTAGGCTCATTAGGAAAAGCAATACCCAATGTTACCCTTGAATTGCTTTCAGATAATGGCAAAGAAGTCCCTTTAGGTGAAGTTGGTGAAATTGTAGCCAGTGGTGACAATATTATGAAAGGATATTACAAAGACCCCGATTTAACAAAAAACACATTAAAAAATGGCAAATTATATACCGGCGACCTTGCGAAAAAAGATAAAGATGGGTTCTTTTATATTACTGCGAGAAAAAAAGAAATTATAAAGGTTGGTGGTGAAAGAGTTAGTCCAAAAGAAATAGAAGAAGTAATTGTAAACTTTAAAGATGTTGTCGATTGTACTATAGAAGGTGTATTTGATGAAGTATTAGGTGAAAAAATAAAGGCTACAATTGTTGTAAATAATATAAGTGATGAACAAAGATTAAAAGAGAAAATATTAGTGCATTGTAAACAGTTCCTTAGCCCGATTAAAATTCCACAACAAATACTTTTTGAACAACAAGTAAATGTAAATGCCGCAGGGAAGAAAGTGAAACATTGATAGATTTATAAAAATTGATTTCCAACTGATATTTTTTAATCAATTTTATGCTAGAAGAAAATCACATGTTCCAATTACTCTTATTCATAACTTTATTAAACACATTTATCAAACAAATTTTGATTTAGATTGTTAAATTATGAAATTGCTTACTTATTACAACTGAACAAATAGAGAAATCAAGAAACCGAATCCAATGAACTTGAAAAGTTTTATTAATAAAAATAGTGCTTTTTTTGTTATTTTTATCGATATTTTAATCGTTGGTTTCTCATTTTCCATTTTTGCATGGTACAAACCAGCGACAATTAGTTATGTCCTTCCTACATACATTGTCCCATATATTATATTTACTTTAATTTGGGTGACTGTTTCATTCATTATGGGAAAATATAATTTGTTAAGCTTTAAAAAAGCTTTCCATATGCATATAACTTTGAGTATTATAAACTTCATTATTATCTCAATTGTAACCATTTTATTATTCGCTTTAAAACTAAGTGCATATTCCCGATTAATTGTATTTGGAACATCTTTTTTGAGTTATCTTATTGAAATAATAGCATTTAAGATAATTTACTCATTACTTCAAAAATCTAATACAAATAGAAAGCCTATTGAACAAGAAGAACAGATTATTGCTAAACCTAGCTCTTTAAACATAATAACGACTCAATCAAAACAGATATATAGTTCAACAGATGTAATAAATGAATCAACCAGATTTCAATTAATAACTAGGGAGTCGGGTAAAAATGTTTATAACTACTTCTCGGAGCATGTTGATGTTAATGATCCAAATGTTTCCCTTATTTCAACAACTACTCCATTTAATGTAGAAAATTTATCATCTGGTTTAAGGACAATCATTAACTTAAAAAGAGTTAATGATATGCGGTATATTAATAAGTTTTTTGAAGCAGCCAACAAGAAACTTCCAGATGCTGGAATGTTCATGGGTTGTGTTGAAACCAGTAGCCAGAGATATAATCGCATTGCAAAAAAGTTTCCGCCATTCATAAGACAACTTGTAATTATGTTAGATTTTATTTTTAATAGAATACTGCCCAAGTTGTCAAGTTTCAAGAATCTTTATTTTAATGTAACGAGCGGGGTAGAAAGGACTATTTCAAAAGCCGAAGTTTTAGGTAGACTAGTTAGTTGTGGTTTTGAGATTATTGAGTATACCACAATTAATAATCTTACCTACTTTGTGGTTATGAAAACCAAGGAACCAGAATATAACCTGGCCCCTTCATATGGACCACTTTATAAAATGCCTCGTATCGGAAAAGGTGGAGAGATAATTTATGTTTATAAATTCAGGACGATGCACCCCTTCTCTGAATATTTACAAGATTACGTTTTAAAACTTAATGGATTTTCGGCAATTGGTAAACCTTCTGATGATTTCAGATTAACTAAATGGGGTAAATTCATGAGAAAATACTGGCTTGATGAATTTCCACAATTAATTAATGTACTAAAAGGAGAAATGAAACTTGTTGGTATTCGACCTTTAAGCAAACGGATGTTTCAGGAATATCCAGATGATGTAAAAGAAATGAGGATGAAACACAAACCTGGCTGTATCCCTCCATACGTATCCTTACTTAAACAAGGTGTGATGGCCTCAATTGAAGCTGAAAGGCAATACTTGCTTGAGAGAAATAAAAATCCCCTATCAACAGATATAAAGTATTTTAAATTGGCAGTATTTAATATAATTACCAATAAAATTCGGAGTGCCTAAAAACCTATACCACTACAATGAGAGAGATAGAAAAAAAGAATTTTTACAGCTCTATTATTTATTAAATACTGTCTTAATGCAGTTCTAAGCAAACTTAGACTTCAAACACTACCCTGACAAAAGCCATAATTTGATTATACATTTATGTTTTTAAGCATAATACACCTATAATCTAACACTACATTTGCAAATATTTGCAAATTGCATATCTCGCAAGACCCTCTTTCATTTACCTAACAATTTCTTTTATAATTTTTTAACTATCGATATACCTCTACATAAAAACGATAATACTCCCCTTGCACTATTGAGGGGCTTGACACATCCATTTGTAGTATCTATATTTGTACAAAATTTATTTGTAAACAACTATGGGTATATTATTTAAAACTGCAGATACTGTAATCTCATCAATTAATGAATTTCTTGATGCTATTGATCAAGGGACTTTAGTTTTCAAACAGGGTGTAAATAACTACTTAAATAAAGAGAATAAGGAGTTTTCGGCTACAATTGAAACTATATTAAAACTTGAGTCACATGCGGATAATATAGGAAAACAAATTGAGAATGATTTATACATCCATTCACTTTTACCACAATTCAGAGGTGATGTAATGGTTTTACTTGAAAAACTAGATGATATAATTGATACGGCAAAAGAAAACATTTTACAATTTGATGTTGAAGGTCCAAATATACCTATAGAACTAAATAGTGATTTCTCAAAACTAACTGATGCTGCGGTTCTTTCAGTAGAATCATTAATTCCAGCAGTTCGTGCTTATTTTAATGATGTCAGTGCAGTAAAAGATAAGTTACACAGGGTTTATTATTATGAAAAAGAATCGGATAAATTGGCAGATAATATAAAAAGGCGTCTATTCAAAGAGTTGGATGGGTTAAAATTAAGTGAAAAAATACATCTCAGATATTTTGCTCTTCACATTGAACACTTATCGGATGCAGCCCAGGAAGTTGCTGACCTATTATCAATTATGGCTATAAAGCGCAGTTTATGATATTTTTCTTTTTATCAAGCGGATTATTTTTGGGTTGGTCATTAGGTGCTAATGATGCGGCTAATGTTTTTGGTTCAGCTGTAGGAACAAAAATGGTCAGCTTTAAAAAGGCAGCTATTATTGCTGGAATATTTGTTATTATTGGTGCTGTGGTTCAGGGTGCCGGCGGTGCTCACACGCTTGGGTCTTTAGGAAAGATTGATGCCCTTGCCGGGTCATTTACGGTAGCACTATCAGCGGCAATTACTGTTTTCTATATGACTAAATTTAAGCTCCCTGTTTCAACCACACAAGCTATTGTCGGTGGAATTATAGGATGGAACTTTTATACAGGTAACCCCACTAATATTAACTCATTAACAAAAATTCTTACAACCTGGGTAGCGGGTCCAATTCTGGGAGCCATATTCGCAGTTATTCTATATCAGCTATTCAAGTTTATTTTAAAAAGAAGAAAACCACACCTCTTAAAATTAGATGCATTTTTAAGGTTTGCATTACTTGTGGTAGGAGCATTCGGCTCTTATAGCTTGGGTGCCAACAATATTGCCAATGTAATGGGAATATTTGTTTCCGCAGCTCCAACCACAGATTTAGATTTTGTCCTTTTTACATTAAGTGGTATTCAGCAACTATTTTTAATCGGCGGTATTGCTATTGCAATAGGAATTTTTACCTATTCTAAAAGAATAATGAAAAGAGTTGGCAACAGTATTGTTCAGCTCTCATCTGAGGCTGCACTTGTTGTCGTTCTCTCTCACTCAATAGTACTTTTTATTTTTTCTTCGCAGGCATTGTCTGATTTTGTCGCAAGCATTGGACTCCCTGCCATTCCGTTGGTTCCTGTTTCAAGTTCCCAGGTAATTGTTGGTTCAATTATAGGTATAGGCCTGTTAAAAGGTGGCCGGGGAATAAAATTTGGTGTTCTTGGTCAAATCTCTATTGGTTGGGTTACAACACCAATATTAGCAGGTTTATTGGCATTCTTTGCCCTATTTTTTATTAATAATGTTTTTAAGCTGAAAGTAACCCAGGATAGTGAACTTATAAATCCGTTTACAAAAAGCCATAGCGAAATTGATTCAAACAATTCATATAAAATTGAACAAGACACATCCGTTTTAACAAATGCTTTTAATATCGACTCACAATTTATATCAGAAACAGAAAATGTGACTGAAAGCACAATTAATGATTCTTTACAGCTAGGATTAAATTTACAAATTATAGATTCTACTGAAATATCGTCTCTGGAATCAACTAATAAAATATCAGAAACTAATTCATCATTCTGGAAAAAAGCAACATTTATCCTCTTGGCTTTAATTATCTTACTAATTATATGGTATTTATTTTCAGGTAGCAGATTTGATGAAAACAAAAACAGAGAAATTGTAAAAAAAAGGGAGGAGTTTCAAAAAGCAGAGCAGGAACTGATTGAGTCCGAACTTAAAAATGTAAATTTAAAAAAACAGCATTTACAAAACGAACTAAAATTCAAAAACAGGGAATTAGTAAACTTTGCCTTGCATGTAATTCAAAAAGATAGTGTATTTCAAAGACTAAAAGATAAAATTGACAAAATTAAAAACGAAACTGATAGTGATAATCGCAAACAGTTGATTAAAGATATATCAACCTTTGTTAACCAAAACTTAAATACAGATAAAGACAAGGAAACCTTTAATATACATGTAGAAGAAGAAAGTCGTGAGTTTTATACACGTTTAAACCAGTTACACTCAGGCATAACACCAAATGAACGAAGACTTTGTGCATTGGTAAGGTTAAACTTTTCATCAAAAGAGATAGCTTCTATCTTAAACATTTCACCAAAAAGTGTGGAAATGAACAGGTATCGATTAAGAAAAAAACTGAACGTTCCAAGTTCTCAGAACTTAAACGATTATATTTCAAAAATTTAGTACTAATTAATTTATTTAATAACCAACTAATTATGGAAAAATTCACACGAATTACAAAAATGATTCTCACAAGCTTTATTTTATTGCTTGTTTTAACCGGAAGTGCTTTAGCACAAGAGACAATTAAAGGTAGAATTACCGATTCAGAAACAGGGAAACCAATCGAAGGTGTCGATGTTCGATTTGTTGGATCTAAAGAAGAGGTGAGTTCTGAGGCCGATGGATCCTTTACTATTGAGAGAATTGGAGATACCTATACTTTAGTCTTTTCTCATCCTGATTATGATCAACAAAGAATTAACTCTAGAGGTATTGAAGGTGACCTAATAGTTGAACTGATAACAAATGTTCGTTTGAATCAGTACGGTCAAAAAGTTACTCGTAAGGTTTTATCTGCTGAATCTCGTGAGGGGTTTATAGCTTTTCAATCTGCCGACAGAAACTTTAAGTTTTGGTTCGATAATCGTATTTATTTAGATGGTGCATCTTATTTTGATAATTACGATAAGAATATTACACCTGACGAGAACCTGGCATTAGGACAATTAGATGTTCCAAGTCAGTTTCTTAAACTGAGAAGAATGCGTTTTGCTATTAAAGCAAGGGTTGGCGACAATTGGTATGGAGAAATTGATTTTGATTTTGATGGAATGTTAGTAGATATTAAAGACGTATATATTCGTAGATTTTTTGGTACTCCCGGTAATCCTTGGGGACAAATTAGAATTGGACAATTTCGTATGCCACAAGGTATGCAGCAAACAACAACTTCGCGTTATCTAAAGCTTATGGAGCGTGCCTCCCTTAAAGAGTTTAATCCAAATCGCAGACTAGGTATTGGTTGGGCATCATGGAACTTAAAATATATGTTTGCTTTAGGATTACATACCGAAGAGACAAGAAATGCACTTGATTATAAAGAAGGTGATCCTGACCCCAATTACTATAAGGGTGAGTTGCAAGGTGCTACTCCTATGTTAGGCCTGTCAACCCGAGCGGCATATTACTTTTTTAATGACCCTGGTAAACTTCTTTCTCTTAGTGCTGGTTATTCACGACGTACCCCGGGTCTTTATAAATACCCTGATAACAGAATTAAATATGACCCTAAAGATGAAACTTATGTTTCTGAATTGGAGTTTACTGTTGTAAAGGTAGGTGGAGTAAAAACGGCTAACAATATAAATGTTGATTTAGCAGCTTCATACGGTCCTTTGAGAATAACAGGTGAGTATCACTATAATTTATTGGCAATGAAAGACGTGGCAGGTTCTGTTAATTTTTCAGGATTCTATGTGCAATCTGCATTTCTTTTAACAGGTGAAAGCCATCCATGGAACCATCGTGAAGGAGAGTTTACTCAGGTTAGAGCTAATAAGAAATCAGGTGCATGGGAAATTGTTGCACGTTACTCGTATATTAACTTAAATGATTTTGAACATGGTGTGCGTGGAGGTCAAAAAGGACAATACACTGCTGGGCTTAACTATTATGTATCACGTAATGTTAAATTCATGTTAAACTATTCCTTTGTTGACCACGATCATTATTCTGATGGTGCTGGTGATTTTGCTGATTATGTGCAGGTGCCAGGTACTGGTTTTGATTATAGTTTTGTTACCTGGAGATGTGAAATTGATTTTTAATAGAAGTTTTTTACGGATAATTTATAAGAATTGGAAAATTGTTAATCTCAATAAAATAAATTTAGTATTTAGTATTAATTAATATAAAAATGAAAAAAATGAAAAATTTATTATTTTTAATTGTATTTGCGATAACCGTATTTTCGGGCTGCGTAAAAGATGATGTGTATGAACCACCTACACCAGAGGCTGGAGATGTAGTATTAAACGAGATTAAGTCTAAAGACAATGATCCAGCAAAGCCAGATATAGACTTTATTGAGCTTTATAATAAAGGGGAAGTAGAAGTTGATATCTCAGGGTATCTAATTAATGATGCCGCTGATCCGGCAGGAGGTTTTTCAATTCCTGAAGGAACTAAAATAGCGCCTAAAGGATATTATGTTGTTGATCAAGATGAATCAGATATTGCAGTTGGTTCTGGTGGTGAAGATGTTTCTTTAGGAAAACCTGATGGAACTTTAGTAGATTATGTATTTTGCCCTCCTTCTGTTTCACCTGAAGTAGGTGATGGTCTTTCTTTTAGTAGAATACCTGATGGTGAAGATGTATGGCTAAACGGAACTGAAGCTACTCCGGGTGCTGCAAATATTGGTGATGCAAGTACTCCTAGCATTACAGTTGAATATAATGTTGGACCAGCTGCTGGTGAAGCGATAGATGTAGTTGTTAAATTTGCAACCAGCGAAACAGTGACTGAAGTAGCTGTGTATTATGCAACAGGCGATGCTCCTGTATATAATGCTGATAATAAAATGACAGGTGTAATAGATGTTGATACTGCCACTGTGGCAATGACAGATTTAAATGTTGCGGGAGAGAAAGTTTCATTCTTTGTTGCTATTACACTAGATAACGGAGATATATTCTATTATGACAATGCTAAAAGCACTGCTGAACTTAATGTTATATCAGCAGACCCAAGTATGTGGGAAAGCTATACAGCTATATCAGGTGGTGTTTCTGCTCCAACTCTTAATGTTATTTTCAGTGCTACTCCAACAATAGGATATGAGGCAGTTACTTTAGAATATACAGCTGAGATTGAAATAACTGAAGCAAGAATTTACTTTGCTTATGGAGATTCTCCTGAGTATATTAAAGCAAATAAAGTAAAAGGAGAAGATGTTATTAATAATCCAGCAGAATTAGGAGATTTTACTCAAACAGGTGTTACAATTAGTATGGCTAATGTTGATGTAGAAGATGCCGCTGGTGATGTAATTGCAACGACAAGTGATGGTGGAAAAATTTCTTTCTATGTACGTATTGCATTGGAAAATGGAAATGAATACTATTATGGTAGTGATGGAGTGGCAATACTTGATGACGGTGTTGATGGAACAGCTTCTGATACTTTTAAAGCAACCCCAGGCTTATGGAATTCTTATACTCCAAAAGCAGCTGTAATTCTTTCTTCAATTACTTTCCCTGCTAATCCTGCTGCTACTGACGATATCAATGTAGTTCTTGCATATGCTTCTGATGAAGAAATTGTAGAAGCTCGTATATATTTTGCAGGTTCTGAAGGACTTTATGTAAAGGCTAATAAGTTTAAAGGATTTGATGAAGATGCAACTGATCTTACACCTTTTCAAACAGGTGTTACAATTAACATGAGAGATGAGGACGTTGAAAGAACTGACGAATCAATAGATGGAACTACTAGTACTTCAGGAGCAACTATTAAATTCTATGTAAGGATTGCAACAGCTACATCAGAGTATTATTTTGTTAGTGCTGATGGTGTAATTATGGCAGTAGATGATTCACCTGCTGATGGTGCTTTTGATAGTTCTGATGCTTTCAAAGACGATTCAAGTCTATGGCTAAGTTATACAGTACAATAACAAATTGAAATATTATGAAGCTCGTAGCTAATACGAGCTTCATATCTTTTAAATTACCTGTTAGGGTTAATTACAATGAAGTGTTATATAATGAAAAAAGCTGTTGGATTATTTTTAGTAGGAGGATTATTTTTAATGACTTCATGTCGTCCGGAATCATTTGAAGTTGATTATTCAATTATATTAGATTCATACGAAATGAGTATATATGAACCATCAGGTTTGTCATACTCATCAGATAAGGAGTCTTTATATACAGTAAGTGACAGAGGAATGATTTATCAAATTTCTTTAACAGGAAATACACTAAAAGAACTTTCATTTACAGGCGATGATTTCGAGGGGATTACTGTTAATCCTTTAACTTCTGATATCTATATCTGTGAAGAAGGTAAAGGAAAACTTGTAAAACTAGACAGTAAAGGAGTTGAACAAAGCAGTTATGATATCTTAAACAATCCGGGTAATAAAGGTTTAGAAGGACTTACATACAATAAAAATCTTGATGAGTTTTATATGTTAAAGGAGATGTCGGAAGGTTTACTAATAACATATTCTGTAAAAAATAATAGTCAAACTGAAATTAAACTAGACTTTGCTCATGACTATTCAGGAATATATTACAATAATGTAAGTAACAAACTCTGGATTGTTAGTGATGAATCAAAAACTCTTACTCAGTGCACATTAGATGGTATCAAAATAAAAAGTTACAAACTTCCAATTTCAGGAGTAGAAGGAATTGTTGTAAATGATGCCGAAACAGAGGCCTATGTAGTTTCAGATCCTAATAATAAACTTTATAAAATTGATCTGACAATAAAGTAAAGAAAAAGTAGACAATAAATAACATCACTTAAATAAAAAATGCATTATGTAGTATCTGAACGAAAACTCCGTTTTTGATAAGAAAGCGTCAAGAGCGAGGCTTTTGCAGGTCTGAAATTCAGAAGTTTACATTTGTAAATGCTTTGTGCTGAGCAAGTCGAAGTAACTGCATTTCAGAGCAAAAAAATGAAGTTATTGGTGTTTTCTTGCAAAAACTATGTAGCAATAATACTTTAAGCAATTGCAAAACTATTATAAAATACAGCAATACAAACAGCTTAAATACAATATATTATCTAGGGAAACTCAATTATTTAATAATTAGCTTTTTGTATATTGGTGATATGGTTATTCGGTGATGATAAAATCACCAAATAAACGGATAAACAAATAATCAAAACATTATAAGATCAAAAAACCACAGGATATTTAAACCAGAGCCACTAATGACTATAAATGACTATTAAATGACAGCGAAGCAAATTACAAAAGCAATTACAAATAGAAGTTTATTTAAAATAAGTAGCAAGAAATAAGATATTAACATTTTAATAATGAAAGACATGGCAAAAGAAGAAATGAAAATTGGTGAAATTTCAAAACCACGTTTTGAATTTCGTTCTTTCGGACAAAATTTTGATGATGCAGCAAAAACAATGGCTAGATTATCAGTTCCTGTTCCTAAAAAAGTATGGGAACGCCACTCTGATGAAATTTATATTTTATCAAGAACCAATGATGTAAATAATACAAAAATCAGGGATAGCAAAATGGATATTAAAACCTACATCCAAACAGTTGATGGTCTCGAGCAATGGAATCCTTTAATGAAAGGAGAATTCCCTATTGCAGCTAAAGTTTTAAAAGATGAAGTTTGGCCCGCATTTCAGGTTGAGATTCCGAATTTTGATAAAGACATTTATACCATGGAAGATTTTTTGGCAATGGTTGATGCAGATCAAAATTTACAATCAGTTCGTGTTCATAAACACCGTTTCGGTTATATGGTTAATGATACGATTTGTGAAGTTGGCAATGTCCTCATTAACGGAGCAAAAGTAACCACCATTAATTCTGAATCAACTGAAACCGAAGACATTACAAAAACTCTTAAAGATATAAATTTAGAAGGTGTTGAAAACATTAACTATCTTCAGGCAATTAAAAGGGTTATTGGTATGATAAATAAACCATTAGCAAATTAGTGTTTGTCTATAAAGTCCGCTACCTTCGTTATGCTTGCCATCAAAATGGTCGTTTACAATAGTAAACTTACATTTTTCAAGCTGCACAAGCCTCGATATCGAACTTTCTAAACCAAACACTGACTTTTGGGACAGACTTATTAGAATTCGTCTTTAAATTCAGTGTTTTACATAAAAGCCCTTGGGGCGTAATCAAATAGCCCTGTGCGTAGCGCAGGGTTGTTAATCAGCAAGTTATTAAAGCCCTGAAAGTGCGAAATCTAAAAAGTTTGACATTATGGACGAACTCTAATTAGACTGGAAATTACCAATTACTAATATACTAATTACCAATCATATAAGTTACATCGTTTTTTATTAAGATATAAGTACAAATAAGCTAACCCACTTTAAAAAAGAAAATATGGCACAAGAAATAGAAAGAAAATTCCTGGTAAAAGGCGATTATAAATCAAGTACAAAAAAAGAAACGAGAATTACACAAGGTTATTTATCCTCAGTACCTGAAAGAACAGTCCGGGTACGAATTAAGGGAGACAAAGGGTTTATTACTATTAAAGGCATTGGAAATGCAAGTGGTGCTTCACGCTACGAGTGGGAAAAGGAAATACCTGTGAGCGAAGTTAAAGAATTACTTGAGTTGTGCGAGCCGGGTATTATAGACAAAACCCGTTTTTTGGTTGATGCTGGAAAACACACTTTTGAAGTGGACGAATTCTACGGTGATAACGAAGGTTTAACCGTAGCTGAAGTTGAATTATCTGATGAAAATGAAGAATTCAGCAAACCAGAATGGCTAGGCGAAGAAGTCACTGGTGATGTAAAATATTTCAACTCAATGTTGATGAAAAATCCGTATAAAAATTGGTAATTTTAGTAATTGGTATATTAGTCATTTAGTCATTAGTATATTTGTAACTGGCAATCGCCCTGGTTTGAATTGCCTGTCCGCTGTACTTTGTACTATGAAAGGCAGGTTTGTGATATTTTAAAAATCTGCATTGCGCATATTTAGCAAATAATTAGTATACTGACAATTAGCAATTAAATAAAATCAATATTCATTTTTAATTACTATTTACTATTTTTTTATCCTGAGAGGGTTTACTGAACCAAGTCGAAGGACTAATGACAGCGAAGCGAATGACTAATATACTTATATCATGACAACAGAAGAATCAAAAGAAGAGTTGGGTTATGATCCCCTGGACATGAACAACTACAAGATTGAGAAACTGCCCGTTAGGGAAAAAACCGGTTTTGAAAAATGGATGGCTCGACTTGGAGGACCACTTGCCATAATTACTTTTGTGTTACTTGGTTTTGTAATTAACATTCCCTTTTTACAGAATATTTCACCCGATAATCTAAGTCAGTCTGCATTAAAAGAGTATAATGATTCTGAAAAAGTATTTAAAATTGTAAAAATATCAGATGTTCCAGAAGCACAACAGGATAATTTTAAAAATATTAAGACAAAACTTAAAAAGAAAAAAAAAGCAAGAAGTTTAAAAGAAAGTCAATTTAATACTGACAAGTTAATTACAGACTTAAAACCAACGGAACTAAAAGTTTGGGAACAAATTAAAAGCAAAGCTTTTGAACGTAAAAATGCATTAATGCTGGCCATTTTTCTTGCAGCAATAATCCTTTGGATAACTGAAGCGGTTCCAAATTATCTTACTTCATTAATTTTAATAATCACCCTTGTT
>Ga0164315_10002265_pt1 | contig 14753 bp, 11 predicted proteins | sample GuaBasSedimGuay6_FD_113737 | JGI IMG/M metagenome (GOLD analysis project Ga0164315, IMG submission 113737) | Subseafloor sediment microbial communities from Guaymas Basin, Gulf of California, Mexico - Guay6, Core 4569-2, 0-3 cm | ecosystem: Environmental > Aquatic > Marine > Hydrothermal vents... | reverse complement strand
CGGCATCAAATAAAATTTTATGGAACAGAAACCACGTTTAAGTTTTTGGCAGATCTGGAATATGAGTGTCGGATTTTTGGGCATTCAATTTGGCTTTGCTTTGCAAAATGCTAATGCTTCAAGGATACTATTAACATTTGGAGCCGATGTTCATCACCTTAGTTGGTTTTGGCTTGTTGCTCCCATTACAGGAATGATAATTCAACCAATTGTTGGGTATTTTAGTGATAAAACCTGGAATGGACTTGGCAGAAGACGACCCTATTTTTTGGTTGGAGCAATCTTTACAAGTACTGCTCTGATATTAATGCCGAATGCTCCCCATTTTGCCGGTTATATTGCACCAATGTTTATTGGTGGAGGACTCCTGATGATTATGGACGCCTCAATAAATATATCAATGGAACCTTTTAGGGCTCTGGTGGCAGATAAACTACCTGATGAACAACATACCTTAGGCTTTTCAACCCAAACAGTTTTAATTGGGATAGGTGCCGTGGTTGGCTCATGGCTACCTTATATTTTAAGTAATTGGTTTAGTATTGGTGGTGAGTCAGTTGAAAAGGGTATTATTACCAATGATGTGGTTTATTCATTTTACGTTGGAGCTGCGGTATTAATTGGAACAATTTTATGGACTATTTTCACAACAAAAGAATACCCTCCTGAATTTTATGACAAACTTGAAAAAGAAGAAGTAGAAGAAAAGCCCAAAGGGTTTAAAATACCAAAGACAATGTGGCAACTACTTCTGGTACAATTCTTTTCATGGTTTGCACTTTTCTCCATGTGGGTTTATACAACTCCTGCTGTAGCTCAGCATTTTTTTGGAACAACCGACCCAAACAGTCAGGCTTATAATGAGGCAGGGAACTGGGTAGGAATTCTTTTTGGCGTTTATAATGGAATTTCTGCGATAATTGCTCTTAGTCTCCCTATTGTTGCTAAGCGTATAGGTCGCAGATTAACTCATGCTTTGGCACTTACTATAGGTGGTATGGCTTTTCTTTCATTCTATATTATAAGTGATCATATATTATTGATAATACCGATGATAGGCATTGGAATTGCCTGGGGTAGTATATTAGCAATGCCCTATGCCATGCTTGCCAACTCAATACCTGCTAAGCAAATGGGAATGTTTATGGGTTTGTTTAATATGTCGATTACAATTCCTCAAATAATAAATGGAGTTTTTGGCGGACTGATATTAAAATATGTATTCAATAGCGATCCTTTATCATCAATTATTATGGCCGGGTTTTTTATGTTTCTTGCGGCAATTAGTACAGTATTTGTAAAGGAGAAGTCGGAAGGAAAGTGAATTTAAGTGTAGACGCTTAAATCGGAGACGTTTGAAAAGGGAATTGAAAACCTAGTTTGAGTATTTTATATCATAATTACTGAACTCAATAAATACTTTTCCCATTTTCATTTCATCATTTTTCAATTTTGCTTTATCAATTTCTACAGAATTTCCTATAAATTTCCACGGTAGATTTACTCCCTTGGTTTCGAAACTAAATACCAGAGAGGAAGGAAGAATTTGATCTTCATAGTTAAAATCCATTGTAAAGGTACCCGATCGACGAGTAAAAGTTTCACTCCTTGCAACCAAATAATCATCAGTTCGAATCCAAAGTTTAATCAGGATGATCTTACCATCAACACGTGGAAGTAGTTTAATTATGTAGCAGGGGTTACCATCAACTTCCTCTCTACCCGAAAATATTGCCATATTATCTTCTTTGGCAATGGTTCTCATAAAAGGCCTCAATCCATGCTTTGGAATCATCGAAAAACCTTTAGTATCAACATCAAGTTTATTCGGGTACTCATAAGTAATTACTGCATGTCTGGGTTTTATTTTTAGGAAATCCACATCAATTCTAATGATGGCATCAACCGTATATGACTTAATATTTTGCGTTTTGTTTTGGGCTGAATCGAGAACTATTTGTGGGTCAATATCCTGTGCATATATACCTCCAGCAAAAAGCGTCAAAAATAAAAGCAAATATTTCCTAAAACCGTATACCATAATTATCTAGGTTAATATATCTTTTTTTAAAAATACTAACAGACTTAAAACATAAAAACCAAAAATATGAACCAATAACACTATTACTTCATGAATTATCTGCTGAAAATCAACTTCAAAATCGAAAAATGCCTGCCAGCCATTCATATAAGTTGTAAATAAAAAAGGTCTTAAACTGGTTATTATGGGAATATTAAATGTAGATAGAAATGTAAGTACAATAACTATTGCCAGTGACAATAAAATTGCTGTAATTGAATTATCAAAGATGGTTGATAGAAACAGTGAAAGTGATGCAACAGTTAGCATACCAAGGATACCAAATGAATAGGCCAGGACAAAACGCCAAAGAGTGTCATCAGCGTCAAATATATTTATGGTTTCCCTGGTTACCAGTAAATCACCATCTCCAAGAAATAAATGGCCAAGACCGAGGCTTAAAACTGCTAAAAACAAAACAATCAGTATTACATAAACAAAACCTGCAATAAACTTAGATGTAAGGATAGCAGTTCTGCTTATAGGCCTGCTCAAAACCATTCTAAAAGTACCTGACTGATACTCAGAAGAAATTAAATCACCTGTAACCATAACGATTAACAGAGGTATATGCACCCATAACGATCTAAGCACAATATGTGCAAAAAGATTAGCATTAATAAGATTACCCTCAAAATAAAAGGAGTCTTTAAGGTCCAGTATTATAAAATCCAAAATTGCTTTTCCTTCATAGTTAACTGCTAACAGCACTAGTACTACTACAAAAAATATGGCAGCAAAACCAATATAAGACCTGCGACGGGTAAATACTTTGAAAATCTCAACTAGTAGTAACCTCATTGTCAGATATATGTTAAATAATAATTTTCCAAAGCCTTCTCTTTACTAATACCATAAACCAAAAAACCGGAAATATGAAGATATTGGTTTATATATGGAATTGCATCATTGGCACATACTACTTTTATTACATCTCCCTCAAGTGTCACACTATCAAGAGGTAAGCGGCTGTTTTTAAGTTTATTATACGCTTCTTCAGGTAAATCAACATCAATCCGGACTCTTAAATTACTCTTACCCACAATTTCACTTACACTACCTTCACATACTGCACTACCCCGATTAACAATTATCATTCTATTGGCAATCGATTCAATTTCATCCAATTGATGAGAAGAAATAATAACTGTGATACCTTTATCCCTATTTAGTGTTTTTATGAGTTGTCTCATATCCCTTACACCTTGAGGATCAAGTCCGGCAAATGGCTCATCAAAAATTAATAACTCAGGCTGATGCATTATTGATTGAGCAATTCCCAATCTTTGCTTCATTCCGCTGGAATAAGTTTTTACTTTACTTTCGGCACGATCCTCAAGACCTACAAGTTTCAAAAGTTTCAACAAATCCTCTTTGGATTTTTTAATACCCGAATAAACAGTTAAAATCTGTAGGTTTTTTAAGGCTGTAACCTTTTCATAGAAGTCAGGTTTTTCAACTATTGCCCCGATGCGCGAAAGTATTTTTCTTGGATTTTGGTCAAGTTCATCACCAAACACTTTGATAGTGCCTTTTTCCTGCCTTACAAGAGTCAATAGTATTTTAATAGTAGTGCTTTTTCCAGATCCATTTGGTCCTAAAAAACCATAGATATCACCCTTACGGACTTCCATATCCAGATTGTTAAGGGCAATTATACCATTGAAACTTTTACAGAGCCCACTAATTCTAACTATGGATTCTGTACTCATATTAAACAGTTTTTTAGATAAGAGTTTTTTATCATTAAAACCCAATTAGATAAATTTTTTCAGTTTACTCAAATAACAGTGGCGTAAATATACTAAAATGCTTAACTTATTCAATTAATATTACTGAGTATTACCATTCAGTAATCTCTGAGTACTTAAATATGATAAATAAGAGTGTGTAAAAATTTGGTAATTGCAATGGAAAATTAATTCTCTAAGTATATAAGTTTGATACTATGGAATTTAATTACATAATTACAGCAAATAATAATTATTTCGCAGCTACGACTTTATAATCCATAGTTACAAACAAATCCGCTTTGTTTTTTATTGAAAGTGCAGCTTTATGTTCAGCCTCGAGAACCCTGAATCTTGCTTCGTCGGTTTTTTCCTTTCCTCTTTCCGACTGAGCTTTTTTTGTTTCATGATAGGTAAGTTCAATAAAAACGGCAAGGTCAACACCCTTTGTATTAATGGCATATAGCCCATCTATTATCAATATCTCAACTCCATTAAAATCAGTGGTGAGTTTATCAATATTTTGAGTTACTAAATCTACACATGGCATAGTATTTTCACGATCATTCTTAAAATCACTCACAGTTTTATCAATGTCATCCCATAAATATTCACCAAGACCAACAACATTTTCGATGCCCTTAGATTTTCTGTACTCGGCTCTTTCAAGTGGATGTGTATTGTAAAAATTATCAATATGCACAGGCTTAACCTTAAACCCTAACTTAAATAATTCTTTTGCCACTACATGAGTAAGTTCTGATTTACCTGAACCGGATTCACCTGAAATGGCAATAATAAATTTATCTTTTTTCCTCTTAAGAATTTCTTTCACAATATCGGCAGCAGCCTCTATATGTTTGTCGGTTATTAATAAAATATCTTCAAGCATATCATTATTTTCTTGTGTATACGTATTTTTCTACAAATTTATCGAAGTTTTTTTATTGGCTGCAATACTGAAAGTTTCCTTTTTGCATTTAATTATAGCATCTTTGTTTGAGGTAATTTGAACACTACTATGATCAACTATAAAATGAAAATCTACCCCTTTAAAACCAAGTTCAAATTCAATTTGTTGCCAATTATCAGGCAACTTAGGATTAAGATTTAACACCTCTCCCCTAAGATCTATTCCAGCATAAGTTGAAAGGCCAATCATAATAGTCCCTGCCATAACACCAGCATGAATTCCTTCGGCAGTTGTACCTCCCTGAATATCATTAAAATCGCTCGAAAGAGCCCCTGAATATAATTCCCAACTAAGTTTTTCATCACCAATAATATTCGCCAATTGCGCATGCACTACTCTGCTTAGTGTTGATCCATGCGAGGTTCTTTGCAAATAATAATCAAGATTTTTCTCAAGATAGTTAGTAGGCAGATTAACACCTAAATCCTCCAAAATCTTATCTACTGTTTCTTTGTTAAGATTATAAAAAGTCATTAAAGTATCAGCTTGTTTGGCAACTTTAAAGTCATCGGCAGATTTTCCTTCGGCCTTCAACAACCTGTCCATGCGATACACATTATTATACTTCTTGCGATAATGATCCCAATCCAATTCCAATAAATCGAAATAACCATCATATTGTGAAATAATGCCTTCACTATTAATTAACAAATTAAGATTTTGCTGAATCTCATTCCAATGGTTTATTTCATCTTCGGTGATAGAAATTTTCTTTAATACTTCTATGTCTTCATCCCAAATCATTTCGAGTATATCAGGAACTTTACCAAACAGCCAGGCAACCATTAAGTTGGTATAGGCATTATCGTTTATACCACCTTCTTTGGCGTCAGGATAACTTTCATGAAACTCATCAGGACCCATTACCTTTTTTATGGAATATTTTTTTGTTTTTTGATCCAATTCCGATTTGCTAGCCCAAAATCTGGCTACCTCAAATATTACTTCGGCACCATATTTTTTCATGAAATCCACATCGCCACTGGTATTCACATATTGCCAGACATTATAGGCAACTGCCAGTGAAACATGCCGTTGTAGCGAACTATGATCATCGCCCCACTCACCGGATAATGGGTTTAAGTGAACAATCTGTGTTTCTTCACTGCCATCACTTCCGCTTTGCCATGGAAACATTGCCCCATTATAACCATGCTCTTTGGCATATTCTCTGGCTTTGTCTAAACGACGATAGCGGTACATCAATATTTCGCGTGCAGTTTCCGGAAAATGAATATTATAAAATGGAAGTATGAAAAGCTCATCCCAAAAAATATGCCCTCTGTAAGCTTCGCCATGCAAACCTCTTGCAGTTATACTGGCATCTAGTTTTTGGTTATGTGGTGATGCTGAAACCAATAAATGGTAAATATGCATTCTAATTAACCTTTGCGACAAACGATCACCTTTAATCTTAATATCTGCTTTTCTCCATAATTCGGCCCATGAAAGTTTACTTGCTGAATAAATCAAGTCAAAATCACTCACCCTATCAAGTGCATTTTTTGCTTCTTGTAAAACATCACCATCTGTTTCAAGTGAGGAAAATATACTTACAATTTTCTGTAATTCAATGCTTTTCCCTTCAATAATTTCGTGATCTACATAGGTATAAACTATTCCGTCATCACTACTTACGCCATATTGTACTTCCTTATCACAAATTAATTTTGCTGCTTCTGCAATTTCAATATTCGATTGATTTGTCTTTACTTTAAGAAAGGAAATATTATTCTCTCCCCCTTGCTCAACGGCATTAAGATGTATTGATGCAAGGCTCTTATATCTTTCCACTCCCTCATTAATTATTGTTCCATCCAGAGAAGAAACAATACTAAGTGAGCCTGAAAAATTTAAAGCAGTAAGTTTATATTTTATGGCCGCTAAATGTGGATTGTGCATGCTGGCAATTCTTGAAGACTCAATCAATGTACTTCGACCTTCATCATCAGTAATTACCATCGACCTGCTTAGCAACCCGGTTTTAAGGTTAAGGCTACGATTAAGATTTTTAATTTTGACATTATTAGGATCCACCCATGGTTCATCTTCAATTTTAAAACGGATTGGAAGCCAGTTGGGTACATTTACAAAATCTTCATTCCAAATATCTCTGCCTGCAATAGGGGTTGCCAGTTTGTTGTACATTCCTGCAATATAAGTACCCGGATAGTTATATTTACCGGCACAAGACTCCTCCATTGCTCCTCTGGTTCCAAAAAAACCATTTCCTACGGTTAGCAATGCTTCACGTGATCTTTCTTTATTACTATCATAACCATAGTAATTCAGTTTCCAGGAATCTTCCTTAACACCCTTTTCAAACCATTTTTCGATGGCTTCAAAATCAAAATCTTCAATGTCTTTAACCACCACATCGGCACCATTCTCATAAAGTGCATTTTCATTGTTTTCACGGGCAAGACCAAGTACCAAACCGAAGTTGCCATTTTTCCCGGCAGCAACACCTGATGAGGCATCTTCAACAACCACAGAGCGTGAATAATCTGAATTTAAATTATGGGCAGCGGTGGTAAAAATATCAGGAGCAGGTTTGCCATTCAATCCTGTAGCCGCCGAAACAACTCCATCAACACGAGTCTCAACTAAATGTGAAAGGTTAGCAGCTTTCAATACAGCTTCACAATTCTTACTCGAAGAGGCCACCCCAAGTCTTATACCTTCGCCTTTAAGTCGTTCCATCAGCTTAACAGTAGAAGGAAAAACCTCAACACCATCCTTTTTCAGAACCTCATTGAAAGCCTCATTCTTTCTATTTCCCAAACCGCAAACCGTCACATTTTCAGTTGTATCATCAGGACTTCCAAAAGGGAGTTCAATATTTCGAGAATCCAAAAACGATTTAACCCCATCGTAACGCGGCTTCCCATCAACATAAGTAAGATAGTCGGAGGATGTAAATTCCCGAAATTCCGTATCTTCATCTTCTGCCTTTTGCCTCAGATATGAATCAAACATTTTTTTCCAGGCATTGCTATGAACTTCAGCGGTTTTCGTAATTACTCCGTCAAGATCGAAGATTATGGCATCAATATTTTTGTGTGTCATTTTCGTAACATTCAATTTTTAGAGACTGCAAAAGTGTAAAAATAATCAAAACAAAGTTACTGATTACCGAATAGTTAGTGGGTTTTTTGACATGAGCTTTCTTTGATACAATTACAATCCTAATGCAAACGGTTGCGGACAAGTTTGTACTCTAAAGCAAAGTAGTGATTGTTGGCTTTTCAAACAACGACCTCCGACGCTTTCCTGCTCAACTAAGTATAAAGTTTACATTTGCACCCCAATGCATAAAACCATTATTTTCCGTTTGAAGAAACTTGATTTATTTTTCTTCGCTTATATCTTACTAACCAGTTTGCTAATAATTACTACCTGGAATACAGCAGTAAACCCTGTTGATTTAATGATAAACAGGATTGCAATTATTTTAGTTATTTTCGTTCTACTTACCATCGAAAATAAATCAGAAAGTAAAATAATCCAACTAATCCGAAATACTTATCCTCTCATTTTGAGTGGGTATTTTTATAAGGAAACAGCATTTTATAACAAATTTTTATTTTCCGATTTAGACCCATTACTGGAAAAGATGGACTATGCTTTATTTGGTTTTCAGCCAAGCTTGCTTTTTTCAGAGCGCTACTCAAACCTGTTTTTTAGTGAACTGATGTATTTTGGATATTTCTCCTTCTTCATATTGATAATTACACTTGTATTAGTTTTTTACTTTTTCAAAAAAGACAAGTTTACAGAAACCGTTTTCTATTTTACGTCATCAATATATTTATTCTACCTAATTTTTGCTTTTTTCCCTTCAGCAGGACCACAGTTCTATTATCCTTCACCCGAAAACGAACTTCCAAAAGCATATTTATTTGATAAAGTAATGCACATTATTCAAATTGTTGGGGAGGAGCCCACGGGTGCTTTTCCAAGTTCTCATGTGGGTGTTTCCATCATTTTTCTAATACTGATACGTAAAGTTTCTGTACTGGTTTATCAAATTTCGGTGCCAATCGTTTTTCTTTTAATTTTGGCAACGGTTTACATAAAAGCCCATTTTGTAGTGGATATAATAGGGGGAATTTTATTTGCTCCAGTAGTATTGTACTTATCTAAACAAATTTACAGGGTTATTCTTGAAAAATCGTTTAAAGGATTTTTTAGGAGAGGAATGAAATTCCAAAACAAATTAACCAAATGATAGTTTTAAAAGAAGTAAGCAGTAAAAAAGATCTGAGGAAATTTATTAAACTTCCATATAAAATCCATAAGGATCATAAGGAATGGCTACCCCCTTTAATTTCAGATGAATGGAAGATATTCGATAAAAACAAAAACCACTCATTTGAGCATTGTGATACAATTATGTTTTTGGCTTTGCAGGATGAAGAAATAGTTGGTAGAATAATGGGGATTATAAACCATGCCTACAACAAAGGCCAGAATGAAAACAATGCACGTTTTGCCTTTATGGAATGTTATGATGACCAGGAAGTTTTTGACACTTTGATAAATGGAATTATTGATTGGGCAAAAGCGAAGAAAAAGGACAAACTTGTGGGACCTTTGGGTTTTTCTGATAAAGACCCGCAAGGTTTTCTAATTGAGGGTTTCGAGGGACATAAAACTGTAATGGTTACCAACTGTAGTTTCCCTTTCATGCAAAAGTATATTGAACGCAATTCTTTTACAAAAAAAATAGACCTTGTTGAATACCAGGCAAATATTCCAGAACAAATTCCTGAGTTTTATGCGAGAATTGCTGAACGGGTCAAACGTCATGGTTATAGGTTGCTGGAGTTTAAAAAGTCCAAACATATTATCCCTTTCGTAAAGCAAGCTTTTGATTTGTTAAATGAAACTTATAAAGATATTTATGGTTTTGCACCATTGGGGGAAATTGAGGTAAAGGAGTTTTCTGAGAGATTTTTACCACTGTTAAATCCAAATTTCATAAAACTTATTCTTGACGAAAACGACGAAGTGGTGGCTTTTGTGGTTGCCATGCCTGACATTTTCGATGGATTTAAAAAGGCTAATGGCAAATTGTTTCCGTTTGGTTTTATTCATTTGCTACTTTCATTTCGAAAAGCAACACAACTAAATCTACTTTTGGGCGGTGTAAAAACAAATATTCAGAATTCCGGCTTAGATGCCTTATTGGCTGTTGGCCTTTTCAATTCGGCCAAAGAGGCTAATTTAAAAACTCTGGACAGCCATTTGATAATGGAAGAAAACGTAAAGATGCGTGCCGTAATGGAACGTGTAGATAGTACTATTTACAAGAGGTACAGAATATATGAGAAGGATCTTCTTTAAACAACAAATATCCTTCCTTCTTCTCCATCAACAAACTCACCAATAATAACCGCATCATTTATGCCATTTTCATGCAATTCTTTAAGATAATTGTGTGCATCTTCTTCGGGCAAAGCCACCAAAAGTCCACCTGCTGTTTGAGCATCGCAGGCCAGAAGTTGCTGGGTTTTGCTTAAACTGCCAAAATCAACAATCTTGCTTACAAAATCGAGGTTGTTGTGGGTTCCTGCCGGAACAACTCCGGCGGTAGCCATTTCCTTTGTTTTTTCAATAAAAGGAAGTTTATCAAAATAAATTCTGGCATTACATTTTGAGCCAGTGGTCATTTCTTTAAGGTGTCCCATCAGGCCAAAACCGGTTACATCGGTGCAGGAATGCACATTGTAGTTTTGCATTAGTTCAGAAGCAGTTTTGTTCAGGGTTTTCATTACTTCGGTCATTTTAATTCTAACACTTTCATCAATCAGTCCTCGTTTAAGTGCTGACGAGAGTATGCCTGTTCCCAGTGGTTTTGTTAAAATCAGAAAGTCCCCTTTTTTTGCATTGCTGTTTTTTAAAATCTTATCGGGATGAATGATCCCACTCACCACCATTCCGAATTTTGGTTCCGGATCCTCTATGGAATGTCCACCCAAAATAGGAATTCCAGCCTCGGCAGCTTTATCGCTGGCACCTTTTAATATTTGCTGCAAAACTTCCAGGGGAAGTGTGTCAGCAGGAAAACCAACAATGTTAAGGGCGAATAAAGGCTTGGCTCCCATGGCATAAACATCGCTAATGGCATTGGTGGCTGCAATTGCGCCAAAGTCGTAAGGATCATCAACAATTGGTGTAAAGAAATCCAAAGTCTGTACTATTGCTTGTTCATCATTAATGCGATAAACAGCAGCATCATCAGAGGTTTCAGTACCAACTAATACATTTTGGTTAAAAAGTGATTTTATCTGTTGAAGTATCTTCTCCAGTTTTTGCGGTTGGATTTTGCATGCGCAACCTCCACCCTGAGTATATTTGGTAAGTTTTACAGTTTCGGTATCGGTCATTATGTTTTCTGTTTTATCTGGCATTAGATGTTTTACAATTTCAATTATTTCTGTTGCCGCAGTCTCAATATCTTTTAATGTTGTTCCTCTTCCTGTCGAAAATCTAATTGTTCCCATTGCATATTCGAGAGGAACAAGCATTGCTTCTAGCACTGCCGAAACATCAATATTTTCAGAGTGGCAAGCGGCTCCAGCCGAGGCAGCAACATTTTCAAGACGTGAAATCAAAATATTAGCCTCCACTTTTGGAAAGGAAACGCTCAAAGTGTTTGGGAGACGTTTTTCGGGATGGCCATTTAGTTTAATTCCAGGTAATTTCTTTTTAAGAAGTTCAAATAAATAATCGCTTGTTTGCAAATAGTGCTGAATATTTTCCTGAAGGTCTCTTTCTGCAATTTCACAGGCCTCTCCCAATCCAACAATCTCTAAAACATTTTCCGTACCAGCCCGAAGGTTTTGCTCATGATCGGCTCCGTGCATTAACTTTTCAAGCTTAATACCGCTTTTAATGTAAAGAGCACCTATTCCCTTTGGGGCATAGAGTTTATGACCGGCAATGCTCATCAGGTCAACGCCCATTTTTTTAATATCAACAGCAACTTTTCCCAAAGATTGTGCAGCATCAGTATGAAAAAGGATGTTGTTTGCTTTTGCGATCTCTGAGATCTCTTCAATAGGCTGAATGGTTCCAACTTCATTGTTGGCATGCATTACCGAAATTAAAATTGTTTGAGGTGTAATTGCATTTTCAACATCTTGCGGATTCACCATTCCAAATTCATCAACGAGTAAATAAGTAATTTCAAAGCCGTTTCTTGACAAATATTCACAAACCTCAATAACCGCTGGATGCTCAATTGAAGAGGTAATAATATGATTGCCTTTATGCCTATTCGCCAGCGCTACCCCCTTTATTGCATAATTATTGGATTCGGTGCCTCCGCTGGTAAAAACAATTTCGGAGGGCTCACAATTTATCAACGAAGCAATTTGTGACCTTGCTTTTTCAACAGCCAGTTTAGTTTTAACACCGTAGGCATGCACACTGGAAGGGTTCCCAAAATACTCATCCAGGAAAGGCCGCATTGCATTGGCTACTTCTTTGGCAATTGGTGTTGTTGCGTTGTAATCGAGGTAGATCATTATATAGTTTTATTGAGATAAGGTATCACCGTTTGTTTTATCGTTTTGAGATAAGGAAATGCCTTTTACCTTATCGCTTTGAGACAAAGCAATCTTATAGTTTTGAGACAAGGCAATGTTTTTTGTCTTATCATTTTGAGACAAGGCAATGTTTTTTGTCTTATCGTTTTGAGACAAGGCAATGCCTTGTCTTTGCCTTATGGCCTGCTCTGTTAATAAAGTGTTTACCAGTCCAAGTAGCAATTCAGCAGTTTCTTTTGGGGAGTCGATTTCTATATTTATTTCAAAGATTTTATCCTTATCCCTTTTAGTATTCCCGTGATGGTAGGCCTTGTCGTAATATTCGAGAGTTATTTCAGCAACTTTCAACAAATCGTCATTTTCAAGTGCTTCGAGTGATTGTTGTGTACGCAAGCCCCCAAGTCGCCTTTCAATTCTTTCAATACTTTGCTGAAGTAGTAATTTGTCGAATATTCCGTATTCAACAACCAAGCGTTTCTCCCTGACTTTTTTCGGAACAATAATTTTTATCATTGTACTCGAACGCATTTTGTCAAAAAGATTTTCAGGAATAGTGCACCTTCCTACCTGCCGACTTTCATCTTCCAGCCAGATTGTTTTTTCCATGTCAAACTTCTGCCATGCTTTGGCAAGATCATTTTCAAACTGTTCGGTAGTAGGTTGAGCCAATTGACCTATGGCACCAAAAGCCGAACCTTTATGATGGGCAACTCCCTCAAGATCAAGAAACTGTTCCCCTAATTTTTCGATTTCCTTTAAAACTTCTGTTTTACCACTTCCGGTATAGCCTCCCAAAACAATCAGTTTCTGTGCACTGTCAAACTCATCCCTAATAAAGTGACGATAGGCTTTGTAGCCCCCTTCAAGAATAAAAACCTCAAAACCGGCAGTTTCAAAAAGCCATGCCATACTTGATGAGCGCATTCCACCACGCCAACAGTGAACCAAAATCTTTTTCTTAGGAGCAATCTTTATTGCCTTTTTTGCAAAAGATGCCAGTTTTGGCCCCACAATTTCAAGCCCTCGAATCACGGCAGTTTCCTTACCATCTTTTTTGTAGTTGATGCCCACTACAGCCCTTTCTTCATTTGAAAAAAGAGGAATGTTTATGGCATCCGGAATATGGGCATGTTCATACTCAGCTGGTGAGCGAACATCCACTAATGGAATGCTGTCTGTTAAACTCAGAAATTCTTTTATTGCTAAGATTTTTGCCATGAATTAAAAATTGCGGCAAAGGTAGGAAAAAAGAAAGAGGCCGGTTAATGGATATGGGCTGGAATTAGTGTGGGATTTTGGGGGGAATGGGTATTGTATTAACGGTTTTAATATGGTGCGTTTGGTATTTTAACACTCCATATTTTCAATTTATCACTGTGTTTAATTACTGTTATTAAATTCATTTATCAATTTTAGTGCTTTTTCCTTATCCTTCACTAAAACTACAACTTCTACAGGCTCAAATCCTCCTGGTGAAACATGCCATGGAGCAATCGTTCCCATTAATTGGTTCTTCAAATTAGCCATAATTCCATTATCATTAAGAATATCTTTAACAATCTCAGAATCTAAGGGATTACCTTTAAATACAACGATTAATTCAGAATCCATTATTTCATAAATTTTTAATTAGTTATTCTTATCTCCTTACAATTGAAATAAAATCTCATTGTTTTTTAAGTTTTTACTAATGCACACCAACGTACATATAAAACTACTAGTACTTATATTTTTCATTATCTGAAAAAGTACTCTTATCCCCTCATAGCACGTATAGCGAGCGTAAATATAATGTTTATGGTTTATTTATAACCAGGACTCAATCTCCCTTAATAAAGCCTCAACTTAGATGGTATCATCCCATTATTACTTAGTTTCTTTTTAAAAACTACATCAACAAATATTTTTCTTACAGCATCTTCCACCGCTCCTGCCCAGTGACCAACCATTCCACTTCCTCCTGCTTCACCGGTTACTAATACTGCTAACAATATCTCCCGACTGGCAATATCAAAAAAAGTAACATAAGCCATTGCATATTCTCTGTCTTTGTTGAAATTAACAAGATTGATTACCATCCCAATACCTTGTTGTTCATTAAGTACATAAGAGTCAACAATTTCTTGGAGATCCTGATAACTAATACAGAAATTACCATATTCAACAAAATTATTGAAATCACGTTTATTGTAATTATTGAAAACCGGAGTTCCCATAATCATCGATCGTTTTCCCATCCAGCTACTGAGCTTATTAAAGCCTGCATTCTTATTAAATTCATTATTCCAGTCGTTAAAATACTCCTGAATTAACTGCATACTCTTCCCCATCTTTTTTGGGTTGCTCAATCTTAGATAAGTTAAATCATAGCCATAATAAAATAGGTCTTGTCTAAAAAATACTTCATTTGCCCT
>Ga0164315_10002264_pt1 | contig 14754 bp, 14 predicted proteins | sample GuaBasSedimGuay6_FD_113737 | JGI IMG/M metagenome (GOLD analysis project Ga0164315, IMG submission 113737) | Subseafloor sediment microbial communities from Guaymas Basin, Gulf of California, Mexico - Guay6, Core 4569-2, 0-3 cm | ecosystem: Environmental > Aquatic > Marine > Hydrothermal vents... | reverse complement strand
TACCGGAGGCGGGAGCCGAGGAACGATCCCGTCAGAATGAACAAGTTCACTTCTCGCAAGTTCGCTTTTGTTGCAACGTTCCTCGGCATTGCCTGCGGTACATTGCTGGTACGAACCCGCTGTATTCCGCTCATATTTAGGGTCGTACCGCAGCGTAGCGAGGAACGATCCCGGCATTCGCTTGGGAATCAAAGTCCAGTTACTCGGGGAACATGGCGCTGATGGATTCTTTTCTTGCAATTCTTTTGATAGCCTCTCCAAAACAGGAAGCCACCGGGACAACCTGAATTTTCTCAATAAGAGGCTCAGGACGGTTCTCCACACTATCAGTTACATAGAGTTTTTCAAGTTCCGAATCACTTATACGTTTCATGGCTCCCGGGGAAAAAACCCCGTGGGTAACCGCCGCCATAACCCGGGATGCTCCTTTGGATTTTAAATCTCTGGCATCTTCAATCAGGGTTCCGCCGGAAATGACAAAGTCATCCACAATTAAAGCTGTTTTTCCTCTTACATCCCCGATGATATCAATAACCTCCGCCTGCTCATTATGATCCGGCCGGTGTTTTACACTGATGGCAACAGGTGCATCAAGATAACGGGCAAACTTTCTTGCCTCTTCGGCAAAACCTGTATCCGCGGCGACAACAACGAGATTTTCCGCACCGTCTTTCTTTACCCTATTTCCCAGGGTGTGAAGTCCGAAAAGATTATCCACAGGTATTCGGAAAAAACCCTGTATCTGCGGGGAATGCAGGTCCATGGTAACGACGCGGTCGCATCCAACGGATTCCAGAGCATCGGCACAAACCCTGGCCCTGATAGATACCCGGGGTTCATCCTTTTTATCGCCTTTCCCGTAACTGAAATAAGGGATTACGGCTGTAACCGATGCGGCACTGGCCCGTTTCAACGCGTCAATCCAGAACAGCAGTTCCATAAATTTATCGTTGGTTTTATGAATGGTGGATTGTACCACAAACACATCCCTGCCGCGGACATTTTCTCCCACCTGCACAAAGGTGTTTCCATCAGAAAATGTCAGACAGTCATTTTTACGCACTGGAACTTTAAGCCAATCGCATATTGAGGAGGTGAGATTAGCGCTTGCAGTACCGGGAAAAATCATCAAATCATTTTCAATCATAGCTTCAATATAATGGCAGGGGTACATTGATGAAACCTGAACAGCAGAAAAGAGACTAAAAAGTTTTCAGTAAGGCAACCGAGGCTCAGAATGAAATTGTTTTCGGTGCCCGGGGAAAGGGAATAACATCTCTGATGTTCTGCATTCCTGTAACATATTGGACAATTCTTTCAAATCCCAGGCCGAAACCGCTGTGAGGGACAGATCCGTAACGTCTGAGATCCAGGTACCAGTCGTATTCACCGCTGTCCATGCCCATTTCATTCATTCGGTTTTCCAGTTTCTCCAGATTGTCTTCTCTCTGGCTGCCGCCGATTATTTCGCCTAACCTGGGAACCAGGACATCCATGGCCCGTACGGTTTTTCCATCATCGTTCTGTTTCATGTAGAACGCTTTAATATCTTTTGGGTAGTCGGTAAGGGTAACAGGTCCGCCGATTACCTCTTCTGTGAGGTATTTTTCATGTTCGGCCTGAAGATCTATTCCCCAGGATGGTTTGTACTCCCATTTTGTATCAGCTTCTTCCAGGAGTTTAAGCGCTTCGGTGTAGCTCATATGGGTAAAGGATGAGTCCACAACCTTCTGGAGATTCTCTATGGTTCCCTTCTGTACCCACTTATTGAAAAACTCCATATCTTCACTGCAGTTATTCAGAACATAACTGAGCAGATACTTGATAAAGTCTTCAGCCATCTGCCTGTTCCCATCAAGGCTGCAGAACGCCATTTCAGGTTCAATCATCCAGAACTCCGACAGGTGTCGTGTGGTATTGGAGTTCTCGGCACGAAAAGTGGGACCGAAGGTATATACATTACTCATGGAGCAGGCAAAGTTTTCCACCTGAAGCTGTCCGCTTACCGTGAGATGAGATTTTCGTCCGAAAAAATCCTCCTGATAGTCGATGCTTCCGTCTTTCAGCTGCGGTACATTGTCCATATTCAGAGTGGTAACCTGAAACATGTTACCCGCACCTTCGGCATCACTTCCGGTAATAATTGGTGTATGGATCCAAAGGAATCCCCGTTCCTGAAAAAATGCATGAACCGCTGTGGAGAGGGCATTGCGAACCCGGGTAACGGCTCCAAACGTGTTGGTTCTCGGTCGGAGATGGGCGATTTCCCGTAGAAACTCAAAAGAATGGCGCTTCTTCTGAAGGGGATAATCCGCCCGGGATTCTCCAATCAGCTTTACCTCATCGGCCAGCAGCTCAACTCCCTGACCCTTACCCTGAGAAGTCACAAGTTTACCTTGTACCGTAACGCTGGCCCCGGTTAAAAGTTTATGATTCAGTTCTTCGCTGACAAGACCACTCTCCTTGTCGACAACCACCTGTATGCTTGACAAACAGGATCCGTCGTTAATTTCAAAGAATATGATGTTTTTACTGTCTCTTTTTGTACGTATCCAACCCTGAGCAGATACTTCCCGGCTGTCGCCATTACTTGATAGTAGTGAAAAAATAGTTGAAGGTTTCATATTTCCCAACACTAAGACGGCATTCCTACTTGCGTCAAGTTCCTGCTAAAGGTAGGTTTTTGATAGCTTAATGAAGTGATGGAACAATAAGATGGGTTCATTGTCAATCGGCGGCTTCGGATACCGCTTTGATGAGTTAATTGAGTACTTCAGTTCTCACTACGGTAAAGGTGCTTACCACGCCCAGGTTCTTTTTCAGCAGCTCTATTCTGAAGGGAATGCATCAGTTTCACAGAAAAAGGAGTATCGTCTTTCTGAGAACCTGGCCCGATTGGTTGAACAGGATTTTCAGGTGAGCCTTCCCCGAATTGACAGATTCCCGGATATTGAAGGTACTTTGAAGTTCACCCTTCTTCTGGAAGACTCTTTACTCACTGAGTCTGTTCTTATTCCCATGTCCGAATGGGAAACCTTATGTCTTTCCAGTCAGGTGGGATGCGGTCGGGGCTGTTCTTTCTGTGAGACCGGAGCCATGGGGCTTCGCCGGGATTTGAAGACAGAGGAAATTGTGGCTCAATGGGCCGCCGCTCGCTTCACAATCGGCAGGAATCCAAGAAACATTGTTTTTATGGGAATGGGAGAACCCTTTGATAATTTTGATCAGGTGATGCGTTCTGTCGATATTTTTTCCGATCAGCGGGGTGCCGGTATTCCCAAGCGGAGAATCTCAATATCCACTTCGGGACATGTTGAAGGAATCCGGCGTTTAAGCGAACTGGAAGGCAGATTTCCTGAGAGGGCCTACAGAACCCTGCACCTGGCGGTGAGTCTTAATGCATCGAATGATAGAATCAGAAATGAACTGATGCCGATAAACCGGATATGGCCGATGGCTGAACTGAAATCAGCATTGAAGGATTCACCTCAATTCGGTGTTAAAGACGCATTGTACTTTGAATATGTTCTTATACCCGGTGTGAACGATAAGAATGAACATGCTGAGGAACTGGTGAAATGGATGGACGGTTTAACAGCCAAGGTAAATCTTATTCCCTATCATCCGGTGGATGCATTTCCCTGGTCCGCGGCGGATGATTCTACGGTAGACCGCTTTCATCACATACTCAGAAATTCCGGGATTGAGTGCAGAACCCGGAAAAGCCGTGGTAAAGGGATACAGGCGGCTTGCGGAATGCTGGGGAAAAACGCTTCAGGAGTTAAACTCTGAAGTTACTCTGTACCGGGCTGGTTTCAGCTTTCCCTGAAAATTTCGACGGCAACACTTTTTGAGTATCTGAGCACATTCGGCTTATCAACGGTAACCCGGCAGGCAGAAACCCCTTCAACTTCAAGCAACAGTACGGCAATGGCGGAAGCGAGAGCTTCGATCAATCCGAAAGATGATGATTCCGCCAGCTCTACCACTGATTCCTGAACAGCCTGATAATCTACAGTCAGATTAAAATCATCGGCATCAGCTGCCGGCCTCTGATTGGTATAGAGGGTAAGATTTATCATCAGGTCCTGTCTGATGCCCCTTTCATGGGGGTATATCCCGATAACCGTCCGTATCAGCAGATCCCGGATGTGAATTTTATCAGCTCTGTCATAGTTCATAAGCATTCCCTTTGAGATGTCTTCCCCCGTCAACAAAAATAATCTGCCCGGTGGTGAATCTTGCTTCAGCCAGGAATAATACCGCATCACTGACATCCAGTGCAGTGCCCCTTTCAAGAAGGGGGTTTGTTGACTTCAGCCGTTCTATCCATTCTTCGCCCTGTCCATCAGGGGGCAGTATAATTCCTGGTGCAACAGCGTTAATTCTCAGCACAGGGGCAAACTCCGCAGCAAGGTCGCGGGTAATGCTTGAAAGGCCTCTTTTCCCCAGGTGGTAGGATGCATGGAAAGGGTCTCTGTCAGCTACCCGGGTATCAAGTAAATTCACTACAGAACCGCCCCTGCCGACTTCATACATCATTCTTATCATCACAAGTGGCGAGTAGACATGAAGGTTCATCGATTCCTGAAGCCTTTCAACACGCATATTCATATATGTATCTTCATAGTAACTTGAAGCTGAGTTAATCAGAATATCGGGACATCCATTTTCTCCAATCAGATTGCCAAACCATTTTTCTGTAAAATCAGCATCTGAAAGGTTGTGAGAGCTTATTCGGCATTTCCGGCCTAACATCCGGATTTCCTCTGATGTATCATCGGCTTCCTGCCGGGATTGGAAGAAGTGAAGAATTATATCAGCACCCTGACGGGCCAGGGACAGAGCAATCTCTTTTCCCAGTCTCCTGCCACCACCGGTAACAAGGGCTGTTTTGCCATTGAATCTCATGATTTGGAGCATAGTTCCAAACACCCCGGGCAGGCCAGTAGCCCGGTGACGGCAATCCGGAAAAAAAATATTTATTTTCGGGAAAAACATACTATAATCTTGTAAACAACTCCTTCAGGAGATATAGAGTGAAAAAAGTACTGTTTGTTTTCAGCGTTCTCTTTTTTTCTGCCGCTACTGCCATGGCTGCCGATAATGTCGTCGGATTGTGGCGGGGGGTGGATGAAAACACCGGTGATTCCACCATGTACACCTACATTTACGAATATCAGGGCAAACTCTACGGCCGTATGATAGTTACCTTCGACGAGGGGGTAATGAAAGATTTTATCAACCGTCCCGGAGATAAAGCAGAACTTTGGGTGGGTAATCCCTCTTACGCCGGTATGGATATTATCTGGGGTATGGAAGACCGGGGTAACAGATGGAAACGCGGAAAAATCTGCGATCCGAAAGAAGGCAAAATATACGCAAGTGAGATATGGCGGGATGGCGAGAACCTGGTAGTGCGGGGAAAAATCGGCCCCTTCGGCCGTAATCAAACCTGGCAGCCGGTGTCCCGGGAAGATCTGCCGGCAGGTGTAGTCTACGGCAATCCCTCATCATGGATTCCCGTTATCCCCGAATTGAAGTAGATATTTTAGTGAAAACACGGAGTAAAAAGTAGCTTGCCGTCTATATGGACTTGATACCACCCTTTGACTATAATAGCTCCACTCTTCAAATACTGAGGCCGCAATGACCAAAAAGAAACCTAGCATTCCTTTGGAAAATCTGGTGTCCACCGATAAGAATATGTACGAACTTACCAATGCTGCAATTCACCGTGCCAAGCAGATCAGCATGACTGGTGCAGAAGAGCTGGAAGCGGCAGGGGGGAAAATTGTTTCCCAGGCAATTACTGAAATAGTAACTGAAGAGGTTCAGTACAATATCAAGCAGGACTGAAAAACCAAAGGTAATACTTCTCTTCGGAGCTACGGGCGTCGGTAAAACAGCATTGCTCGGCAGAATGTTTTCTCAAGGGGTAGAGCTTGTAAGTGCCGATGCCCTTCAGATTTACCGGCAGTTGGATATCGGTACGGCCAAACCTGATACAGAGATTCTTTCCCGTATTCCCCACCATCTGATAAATATTCTTGATTACTCTGAAAGTTTCAGTGTCGGCGACTTCTGCACCCGGGCCGATGAAGCCGTGCAGGAAATCCTCCAGCGTGGTAATATCCCGATACTTTCCGGGGGAACCGCCTACTATCTGAAATCCTGGCTTCTGGGTATGCCTGCAACTCCCGTCTCAAATCCGCAACTTCGCGGGGCTCTGGAACTCAAGTGGGCTGATAAAAGCGACGATGAACTAAAAAAAGAACTTGAACTGATCGATCCGGTGAGTGCCGATAGGATCTCCAGGGGAGACCGTTACCGCATGCTCAGGGCTCTGGAAGTTCATTTGCAGAGCGGCAGGTCCCTTTCCTCATATAAAGTTCCGGATACCCCCAGGGAGGATTATCAGGTTCTCTCCATCGGTCTCAAGCGGGAGCGCAGCGAACTGTACCACCGTATAAACCAGCGGGTTGAAAAGATGTTTGAAGAGGGTCTGGCAGAAGAAGTTGCAGCTCTGAGAAATCAGGGGGCTATCCGTGAGCACCCCGGTATGAAGGCTATCGGTTACAGGGAGTGGTTTGGAGAACCCGGCGAGCCTGTTCCGGATGCAGCTGCAGTGAAAGAGCTTATTGCCCGGAATACTCGACGGTATGCCAAGCGGCAGATTACCTTTTTTTCTTCTCTCCCCGAAGTTCACTGGTTTGATGCATCGGAAGATTCGGGAGTTCCCGGAGGAATCATCTCTTTGATTGATGATTATCTTAAGAACAATACAATTCGTATCACTTGACCAAGACGCCCCGGGTGGGGATAATCCAGAAACACTTAACCAGGCCGGTATTTTTGCGGCTACTGAGTGAAATTTGAGGAGACTCGCCTGTGCCTTGTGGACGAAAACGTAAAAGAAAAAAGATTGCAACTCATAAAAGAAAGAAAAAGCTCAGAAAGAACAGGCACAAGAATAAATAGTTGCCGAATTCCTGCCTGACAGACCTTTAATAGACAAGGCGGTTACCAATTGTTGTGTGACCGCCTTTTCATGTCCGGGGAATTAAATTGACCTCTACCGCCCTCAGCGAAAAAATCCTTACTCTTGCACGAAAGCTCAACAAAGATCCTTCTTTGGCTCTTCGCTGTATTCCGGCGGTGTCCGAACTGGCGGGTATGGTTGAAGATGGTGATATCGTTATATGGCCGGAGGATATGGGCGGTCTTGCCTGGATTGCCGGAGGAAAGCCGTACAGAAACAAAGGAGCCAAGTCACGCACCGTATTTTGTGTTACCCCGGACTACTCTCCCTATTCTGAAGAATTATGGCACAGACTTGATACAGCTGCATCCTCGCTGAATAACCACATTGTTCCCATATGTCTTAATTCAGTAGTATCACCTTCTATTCAACCGCGATATCCCCGTATTCTGCAGAGAATACTCGATAAGTTTTTTTCAGCAATCGCCACCGATACTGAAATAAACCTGCAAAATCTTTCTCTCACCCCGATTTCTGCAGTGTCCAATCTTGAAACTGAAACTCAGATACCTGAGCTGTTTTCTATATGGCTGGATAAATCAGCTCGAAGAGTATTCCTCAACTTCCATGTTAATCTTCATCAGCGAATTATGGCAGCTACAGCTGCTGCATACGCCGGATTGCACCCCTTGATTTCTCTTAAAAGGGGTGAAGCTGCAACTGCCGCTTCCCTGATTAAAACGTTTACAGATACTGAGTATAAAAAAGGAAAATTGAAGTTCCTGCTTAGTGCTGAAGAAGACTGGGAAGCTGTATCCATCATTAAGGCGGTACTTGATATACCTGTTTTAACGCCGCTCTCTGATGCTGATTTCCAAGGGGCTTTGGACTGGGCTTTAAAATCTGAAAAATCTATATTTCTTCTTGCACCCGGGAAGCATTCACTTCCTGTAAGGGCTCTCCACAAAAGCTCCTGGGAATCTTCAAAGTTTCTCATACTGAAGGAAAAAAAAGACGGCAGTGCCGGGAGTGTGTTGCTGATTGTTCCAGGGGTCTATGCCAGGGAGGCTGGAAAAGCAGCGGACCGTTTATATAAGAATAATTTCACAGTTGCTGTAGCGGCTCTGAGGATTACTTACCCGGCCGACCTGGAGAGTCTTAGAAATACAGCAGAGCAATTCGATTTGGTAATTGTATCAGACCCTTCGGAAAAAACCGGCGGTATTAAAGCCGAATTGGGACTGTCTCTGATGTCACTGAAAGATACTCACATTGCTGTTACTGAAAAATACCTGAACGGAAAGGACTTAGCCGGGTATGCAGAGCTTCTATACCGGGAAGACCGCTTCCACCGTACTGTCGATGATGTAAAAAAAGATCGCTGGCGTTAGCACTTCCCGTTCTCTCGACATTAATTCTGCTGATGTATATAATACTTGATTGTGAACTGTCGGGATTGAAAGAGACCTTTTCAGTCCGCACGGAAAACCTGAATAGACTATGCGGTGACTTATTCTTATTGGAAGATATGACAGTCACAAATTGTTCAGGTAAGGGCTTGTGTTCAATGAAGCAGACTGCGGGTGTTGCCCGGGGATAGCTGATTTGCAAAGTGCCGTAACCGTGTCCGTTTCGTAGGATGAATCAACCCGGAAAGCACAAAAAAGACTACTGACGCAAGTTTCAGATAACAGGGAACTTGCATCTATCACCAAGGAACGTTTTAAAAACATGACATTCGAAGAATTCGGATTCGAAGAAAGAATCCAGAAGGCCATCGATGAAGCAGGCTTCAAATCACCCATGCCCGTTCAGGCTCAGTGCTTTCAGCTTCTCATTAAAGAGCATCGTGATATCTATGCTCAATCACAGACAGGAACCGGCAAGACTGCCGCATTTCTTCTCGGTATTTTTCAGCTGATGCTTACCGAGGAAAAGTACAAAGACCAGAAGGCTCTTGTTGTTGTACCAACAAGGGAGCTTGCCGTTCAGATTGAAACTGAAGGAAAGATGCTGAGTAAGTATCTGGATTTTAAAATGGGTTCGGTTTACGGGGGTGTTGGCTATCATTCTCAGGAAAAAATGCTGAAGGAAGGTGTAGATGTTCTGGTTGGAACTCCCGGTAGACTCCTCGATTTCAGCAAACAGCGGAAATTCAGTTTTAAGGATTTCAGATTTCTCGTAATAGATGAAGCCGATAGACTTTTTGATATGGGATTTCTTCCCGATTTACGAAAAATAATGAAGGGAATGCGGCCGTACAACGAAAGACATACCATGCTGTTCAGTGCAACATTAAACCCCAGGGTAGGGAATCTGGCCTGGGAGTATATGAACGATCCGGGAGAGGTGATTATCGAGCCTGAAAAGGTTACTGTTGATACCGTAACCCAGGAACTCTACCATGTCGGTAAAGACGAGAAATTAAAACTTTTACTGGGCATACTCAAAAGGGATAATCCTGATAATGCGGTAATATTCACCAACACCCGGCATAGCGCCTGGGAAGTTGCCAAACGACTTGAAGTAAACGGCTACGAAGTGGCTTTTCTCATGGGCGATCTTCCTCAATCAAAGAGGCTGCGAATTGTTGATGAGGTGAAACAAGGGAAGCATAGATTTCTGGTGGCAACAGATGTTGCTGCCAGGGGCCTGCATATCAACGATCTTCAGATGGTAATCAACTATGATGTTCCTCTGGAAGCGGAGAGTTACGTTCACCGTATCGGACGCACTGCAAGAGCGGGTCAGGATGGGAAAACAGTTACCATGGCCTGTGAAGAGTTTGTTTACGGTCTGGGTCCGATAGAAAAGCTGCTGGGTAAGAAAATCCCCGTCAGCTGGGCCGATGAAAGCTTCATGGTTGAAGATAAAAGTGAGGGGATGAGATTTCCTCCTCAGGATCGTTACCGGGAACTTGGTGGACGAGATGGTGGACGCGGTGGTGACCGAGGCCACGGCAAACAGGGTGACAGATCTCCCCGGAACGATAGAAAACCACGCCATGATAATCGTCGGAATGATCGTCAGAACGATCGTCAGAACGATCGTCAAGGGACTCCTCCTGAACCAAGAAGTCCTAAAAACGGGAAGAAAGCGTTGGATCCAAGGACGGCAAAAGTTCAATCAACGGTATCTTCAGTAGCTGGCGGGAGTCTTGATGATTTAACCGGAAAACAAGAGACCCGGGGCGGGAAAAAACGTCCTTCCCGGTCCGGTAAATCTGAGAATAAGAAGCAAAATCCCAATGTCAGGAAAAAAGTTGTCAACGACCGTAAACCATCCCGTTCAAACATCTCGGAGATGGAACGTGTGAGTTCTGAAAACAGTATTGATGAAAGATTGGCCTATTACCGTAAGAAATATGGTGAGGATTTTCAAATGAGCGACACTGCTTCCGGATCCGGAGAGCGAAAGAACAGGAAGCGTAAGCCTTCAGGCCGAAATAACCATGATAGTAAACAGCATCGTTCGGCGGATAATCGAAAGAGTTCCGGAACGGAAAATAAATCTCAGCCAAAACCCCTACAATCGGCGGAGAATACCAGGGAAGCTGATAAGAAGAAAAAGAAGGGACTGATAGGCCGGTTGTTCGGCAAGTAAAAAATCAGGAATGGGACACCCCGTCATACATATCAGAGGAGGACCATCAGTGCCGCATGCCGGCCGGTGAGTCCTCTTTCCTTTTTATATGAGAAAAGCTCCTCTGTGCGGCATGCTGTACAGAATCCTGCATTACCGATATTTGCCCATGGTGCTCCAGGAATAACCGGGGCCCGGGAGATACAGGCACGATTTGCTGCCAATGCTGATGGATTATCGTCAGCAAGATGTCCCAAGCTGAGACTGCTGATCGGGGGAAGGCTGATACCACCGATTCGGGTGGTAATCACTGCTTTTAATCGGTTTTCCCATGAGGCAAACACATCCCATTTGTATGGAATGATGCCGTTTTCAATGTATTTTGTCATACCTGTAACGCTCAAAATCGACTTCCCTGATATTCTATAATTTCATTAGTTTGTTTTACAGCATACTGCTGAACGATGTAATCTATCCATCAGGAGGTCTTAAATGGCTGAAATTGTAATTTTTCTGGCAGACGGTTTTGAAGAGGTTGAAGCTGTAACTCCTGCTGATTACCTTCGGCGTGCGGGAATTGATGTTGTCCTTGCGGGAGTTGGTACTTCTACTCCCACAGGAGCCCGGGGTATCAGCATAAATACCGATATCCAGATTGGCGATTTAGATGGGGTACCAGGCGGTGTTGTTCTTCCTGGAGGATTACCGGGAGCACAAAATCTGGCTGATTCTGAAGATGTATTCAGGATTTGCCGGGAGGTGATGGATTCCGGGGGAATGGTGGCTTCCATCTGTGCTGCACCTGCATTGGCTCTGGGCGCCTTCAAAATGTTGGAAGGCCGCCGATATACCTGTTATCCGGGATTTGAAGAGAACGATTCATCAGGATTGTTCTCCGATAACCAGGTGGTTGTTGATGGCAACCTGATTACCAGCCGGGGTGCCGGTACTGCAGCAGAGTTTTCCCTCGCCATTATCCGATATCTGCTGGACGATGAAACGGCAAAAAGGATTGCAGCGTCAGTATTGCTGAGTTACTGACAAAAGAACGGCTATCAGGGGAATCAGTTCAGCTGTTCCTCGGAAGTTTTTTCCCCATTACCTTTTCCATAGCGCAGTCTTATATTCATGCCGATGGATGCCAGCACATAGAGAAGAAAGGTGGAAAACAAACCAATTCCTTTGAGCAGAATTATCAATAACAGGGCGATCCCGGCAAAAAGGTAACGCCAGCGGTTGGCCGTCGGTCTGTAGCTTTTCAACTTGAAAGAGAACATCGGTAGCGGCGTAATCATCAGCCAGCTGTTCAAAATAATCAGAGAGATAATAAATACAGGATGGAGCAGAACGGAGTCTATCATAGAAATCCCGGGGAAATCATGAATCAAAGCCAAAGCGGCAAAAGCTGCCGCATCAGCGGGAACAGGCATACCGCTGAAATGAGTATCGGAACTTGTTTCGGTGTTGAATTTTGCCAATCTGATGGCTGAAAAAACCGGGAGAAGCAGGGGGATGAGGTAAACATAATATCCATTGGCCCCTTCTGATATCAGAAGACCGGCGGCAATTGCCGCCGGGGCTACTCCGAAGCTGACAAGATCGGCCAGGGAATCCAGCTGCTTCCCGATATCCGAATAAGCTTTAAGCATTCTGGCGGCAAAACCGTCAAAAAAATCCAGTACAGCAGAAATAAGAATGTACAGAGCAGCCAGGGCAAAGCGGCCGTTCCAGGCTTCCATGGTGGCAAGAGAACCCATCGCCAGGTTGGTGAGGGTTATTGTATTAGGAATAAATACCCGGAGAGGCCGCCGTTTTTTCACAATGCCAGTATACCTTCAAGTTCAGGATTTTTTGCAATGTCACCCGGGAGTGCTGTATCTCTTGATTTGTTTCTGTAATCTGGACTCTGAAACGAATAGCTGAAGTTTGTATGTACATCGTATGTTCCGTTCATCAGAGCATAGGCATCTTCCGTCATCACAAGTTCCTCATCGGTAGGTATTACAAAAATCTTCACCGGTGAATCCTCGGTTGATATGCAGGTTTCGGCATTTCGGCTTCGTGAAACGGCATTTTTCTTTTCGTCTATTATAATGCCAAGAGCTTCAAGACCCTTGAGAGATTTCAATCGGTATGTGGGATTCATCTCACCAACGCCTGCGGTAAACACGATGGCATCAACTTTTCCCAATGCGGCGTAATAGGCACCCACATATTTTCGGATTCTGTATGTTTCCATGTCCTGGGCCAGAAGGCACTGTTTATTTCCTTTTTCGGCGTTGGAGTGTACATCCCGGCGGTCGATATATTCCTCTGTAATCCCCAGTATCCCGCTTTTTTTATTGAGAGTCGAATCCATTTCTTCGGGACTCAGATTTTTCCGGCCCATCATGTAGGTTACGATGGCAGGATCTATATCTCCGCTGCGGGTTCCCATCATCAAACCTTCCAGAGGTGTCATTCCCATGGATGTATCGTAGCTTTTTCCATCTTTTACAGCGCAGATTGATGAGCCGTTTCCGATGTGGGCAATAATCAGGTTGGTTTTCATCGGATCTTTACCGAGAAGAACAGATGCACGCTTGGCTGTATACACATAGCTTGTTCCATGAAATCCGTAACGTCTCACCTTATAATCTTTGTACCAGTCGTAGGGCAGGGCGTACATGAAACTGGTATCCGGCATGGTTTGATGCCATGCTGTATCCATAACGGCACAGTGGGGTACATCGGGAAGAACCTGTTGAGCTGCTCTTATACCGGTAAGGTTGGCCGGGTTGTGCAGAGGTGCCAGTTGATTTACCGATTCCATCATGGCAAGAACATCATTATTGACGATAACCGATTTAGTGAAAGTTTCCGCACCATGTACCATACGGTGCCCGACTGCTTTGATTGAGCTCATGTCTTCCATACAGCCATGATCCGGGTCAACAAGAGTCTCCATTATCCATTCAACAGCAACTTTATGATCCGGACAGGATTTAACAGCTTCAAAGTTCTCTTTCCCGGGAGCCTTCTGTTCAATATTGGACTCTTTCTGTCCAATCCGTTCAACAATTCCAACTCCGATTACATCTTTTTTATCCCAATCGTACACCTGGTACTTTGCAGACGAGCTGCCGCAGTTCAATGTGAGAATAACCATGGTGATACCTCCAGTGTTTAGAAGCGGATTTGACGCCGCCTGATAACCGCCATTCTCACATATCGTCCTCCCGGGAGGCAAGTGTAGAAGTTTCAAGCAAAATGAGAATTCGGCAAGTAAAGGTTGGTATGAAAGCTCTGATTACAGTATTTCTATGGATTCTGATAAACTGTTATCTGCCCGGTGAATCAATGGAGTTTCAGCTGACATTTGACGGCGCCAGGAGATTGCGTGGATTTACGCTGTACTCCAGCCCGGCTCTTTCTGCAGGGGTTTCCTGCCGACTGGATCCGGGGGATGGCCCGTATGTTTCAGCCGGATTGAATACCTCGGTTTTTTCCATCGGGCATCTTACTGATACCGGAATTGCTGCCGAGGTTCGCAACCCTGATTTTACGGTATTATCCAGGCTCTCTGAGAGAACTTTTTACAAAGCCGATCTCAGGGCTGAATCTTTCTCCAGACTCGGACTGGTTCTGATGTCTCCATCGTACCGTACCGGTGTTGCCTGGGAGCGCCGGGAGGATATTGATGCGGGTATCATCTGGGCTGTTCCCGCGGTGAACGATTCCTGGTCGATGGAAATGTTGGGAGAAGCGGGAATACTACGGGATTCCGTCAGTGATGAGAACTGGTATCCGGAGTCATCCTGGCGAGCCGGAGGCCCTTTCGGTGTTGCTGCTCTCCGCCTGCGTCAGTTCAGCTCCAGGGAGACGGGCGGGCTGACTCTGATAGGTTCCGGGGGTGTTGATTTAAGACCGGGCTGGTTGATGGCACTCTCGTATTCTTATGCTACAGGGCCTTGGCGTGTACGGGGCAGAGCCGTGTATTCATCTTTGTATTTCAGAAATGCCGATGGAGAGAAGCTGGAGCTGCCTGCAGGAGGAAGTTTTGACTGGCGGTACCGGCCATCTCTGGGTTTACAGTTCACCCTTGATTACGAAGGAGGTATCGATACACGTTATTCTGATGAAGGTAGTGCCGCTGTAGGCTGGCGGTTCGGTGAAACTCAAATTTCTGTAAAATGCAAGTGGAATAGAGT
>Ga0164315_10002263_pt1 | contig 14755 bp, 11 predicted proteins | sample GuaBasSedimGuay6_FD_113737 | JGI IMG/M metagenome (GOLD analysis project Ga0164315, IMG submission 113737) | Subseafloor sediment microbial communities from Guaymas Basin, Gulf of California, Mexico - Guay6, Core 4569-2, 0-3 cm | ecosystem: Environmental > Aquatic > Marine > Hydrothermal vents... | reverse complement strand
TGTGGCCGGCAGTTTACCCAGGATGGTTACATGCACGCCCACTGCCATGGGAAACAGATAATCAAAGGCACAGCCGTAACAGTGTGCCAGCGGCAGCAGAGCCAACATTTTTTCCCCGGGATGCAATTCTATGGAACGCATGGCAAAGTCAATGTTCCCGGCCAGACTATTGGCCGACAGCACCACCCCTTTACTGAATCCGGTGGTACCAGAGGTGTAGTTTATCTCTACCACCTCACTATTATCCACTTCTGCATATTTCACCTGCTCAGGACCAAAACCCTTGGTAAATTTCGTATAAAACAGTTCGTCCAGCCCAGCATGTGCCTTCTTCAGAGCAGGTTTCGGTTTGCTTGAAAGAATACCAAAATCATCCAGTGATAAAATGTTTTTCACATTTGTCATCTCCTCCTCCGATAGTCCGTTCATGGTCTGGCTGTCTACCAGCAACATCACTGCATCGGAATGATTAATAATGGTAAGCGCATCGGCAGGTTTAAAATCGGGCAGCACTGGAACCGATACTGCCCCATAGGTGATCACACTCATGAATCCCACGCACCAGTTGGAAGAGTTCTTACCAAATACTGCAATTTTATCTCCCTTCTTCACCCCTGCTGCTTCGTAAAGAAGATGCATACGGGCAATCTGGCGGGCCATCTCGCCATAGGTATAGCTCACATCACTGGTATAGTCTGAAAGGGCGGGGAGATCAAAATTTTTGGCGAAACTCTCCTCGTACATCTTAATGAAATTCTTTTGGATCATGCTTGGGGCTATTTTAGTTTGTTAAATATATTCATTTCCTTTCAATGTTTAAAAACTCTTCATGTATTCCCTCCTGCTGCTGGGTCTTAATCGAAGAAAGCAATTATCTTTGTGCTATCTATTTTCAATAAGCAGTCAAACACCATATTTCATGATCTATTTTTTCAAGGTCCCTGGCAATAAAATCATTGCACTTGAGGCAAATATGCAACTCAATCAGGAAACCACCGGGAAGCTGGAATGGTTGTTTGGCAAGGCCACCTGCCTCTCCGATAAGAGCATGGAAGGTTGGCTTGTGGGACCACGAAAAGAAATGATCACACCATGGAGCACCAATGCGGTGGAGATCACTCAGAATATGGGAGTCGAGGGATTACTGCGAATTGAGGAGTTCTTTGTTGTGAAAAGCAAAGAAGCCTCCTTTGATCCCATGCTACAGGTACTTTATGAGGGGCTTGATCAGCAAATATTCACCATAGACCATTCGCCCGAACCTGTATTGGAAATTACTGATATCGCAGCTTATAATGCCAAGGAGGGCCTGGCACTGAACCCCGATGAAATTGAGTATTTGGATGGGGTAAGCAAACGGATCGGAAGGAAGTTGACCGATAGCGAGGTCTTTGGTTTCTCCCAGGTAAATTCGGAACACTGCCGACACAAGATATTCAACGGAACCTTCATCATTGATGGAGAAGAAAAAGAGTCATCGCTTTTCCAACTTATCAAGCAAACCACAGCCACCAATCCCAATCATATTGTTTCTGCATACAAGGACAACTGCTCCTTTGCAGCGGGACCGGCCATTGAGCAGTTCGCTCCCGCTTCCCAGGACAAGTCAGACTATTTCAGGGTAACAGATATTGAATCGGTACTCTCGCTGAAGGCGGAGACCCATAACTTCCCCACTACTGTAGAACCTTTTAACGGAGCAGCCACCGGTACCGGGGGTGAGATCCGCGACAGGATCGCAGGTGGTAAAGCGGCCATACCCATGGCGGGAACTGCTGTCTATATGACCTCCTACCCCCGGCTGGAAAAGGGACGAAGTCTGGAGGGAGTCATGCCCGAACGTCCCTGGCTTTATCAAACCCCGGAAGAGATCCTGATCAAGGCGTCCAATGGTGCCAGCGATTTTGGGAACAAATTCGGTCAGCCGTTGATCTGCGGTAGTCTGCTCACCTTTGAGCATGAAGAGCATGGAAAAAAGTTTGGTTTCGACAAGGTAATTATGCTGGCTGGAGGAATCGGTTTTGGGAACAGCAGGGATGCCCAGAAAGACACCCCGGAAAAGGGTGATCTGGTTGTATTGCTGGGTGGTGACAATTACAGAATTGGGATGGGCGGAGGTGCCGTCTCATCGGTGGATACCGGCGAATTTGAGAACGCCATTGAGCTGAATGCGGTGCAACGTGCCAATCCTGAAATGCAAAAAAGGGCCTACAATGCCATCCGCGCCCTGGCCGAATCGGGCAAGAACACCATTGTAAGCATTCATGACCATGGTGCCGGGGGACACCTGAATTGCCTGTCCGAACTGGTGGAGGAGACCGGTGGAAAAATCAACCTGGATAAACTGCCATTAGGAGATCCCACTCTATCGGCAAAGGAGCTGATTGGCAATGAATCGCAGGAACGCATGGGTCTGGTCATTAAGGCTAAAGATGTGGACGAACTGGTACGTATCGCTAATCGCGAACGGGCCCCCATCTATATCATCGGCGAGATCACCAACGATCACCGCTTTATATTTGAGAGCGAAAAGACCGGTGAAAAGCCCATGGACCTGGAGCTGGTGGATATGTTTGGAAAACCACCACAAACCGTGATGAACGATCATACACTTAACACCCGCTATAAAAGGATCCCATACAAAGTCAGCGAGCTGGCTCGTGATCTGGGGGGAGTGATGCAGCTGGAAGCAGTGGCCTGCAAGGACTGGCTTACCAACAAGGTGGACCGTTCTGTAACAGGAAAGATTGCCAAACAACAGTGTGCCGGCGAACTTCAACTACCTCTGAACAACCTGGGAGCTGTGGCACTGGACTACCAGGGCCGCTTAGGTTATGCCACCTCCATCGGACATGCGCCGGTGGCAGCCATGGTGGATGAAAAGGCAGGATCGGTACTCTCCATTGCAGAGGCACTGACCAATATTGTCTGGGCCCCCATGCCCGATGGCATCCGAAGCATCTCCCTCTCGGCCAACTGGATGTGGCCCTGCAAAAACGAGGGAGAGGATGCCAGGCTCTACCATGCGGCTAAAGCTGCCAGTGACTTTGCCATAGCTCTGGGCATCAATATTCCCACCGGCAAGGACTCCCTGTCCATGACCCAGAAATACGATAAGCAGGTGGTTTATGCCCCTGGCACCGTGATTATCTCTGCAGCTGGCGAGGTAAGCGATATCCGGAAGATCGTGGAACCGGTCCTTCGTCCCGATCCGGAAAGCAGGCTCATCTATATAGATCTGGCAAAGGATGATTTCAAACTGGGAGGCAGCTCATTTGCTCAATTTAAAAACAAGCTGGGAAGGGCAACGCCAACGGTGACCGATCCTCAGTACTTTGTTAAAGTATTCAACCTGCTTCAGAACCTCATAGAAGAGGGCCACATTCAGGCCGGTCACGATGTGTCGGCAGGTGGACTGATTACCACACTCATGGAGATGTGTTATCCTAACACCGAGGGTGGCCTTGAGGTAGATATCACCGGTATTCCCGGAGAAAGCGTTCAGGTGCTGTTCAGTGAGAAACCCGCAGTTGTGATTCAGGTCAATAATCCACATGTTATAACAGCCCTCCTTGAGAAGGAAGGTGTCCTGCACCATCTCATAGGACGTCCTGCAGAAGATCGTATTATGGCCTTGCGTACCAAAGAGGAGAACTTCAACCTGGATATTGATTATTATCGTGACCTCTGGTTCCGCACCTCCTATCTCCTCGACCGGAAACAGTCGGGCGAAAAACTGGCTGAGGAACGATTTTATAATTACAAGAATAATCAACTAAATCTCAATCTGGGTGATTTCAAAGGCACCTTTAAAAGTCTTGGCATTGATCCAAAGAGACGCACTGACAGCGGGATCAGGGCAGCCATTATCAGGGAGAAGGGTGTCAATGGCGACCGTGAGATGGCACATGCTCTCTACTTGGCCGGTTTTGATGTGAAGGATGTACATATGACCGACCTGATAGCGGGTAGGGAGACCCTGGAAGAAGTACAGATGATCGTCTTTGTAGGCGGCTTCTCAAATTCCGATGTTCTGGGTTCAGCCAAAGGCTGGGCCGGAGCTTTTAAATACAATGAGAAGGCACGGACAGCACTGGAAAATTTCTATGCCAGAGAAGATACCCTGAGCCTGGGAATTTGCAACGGTTGTCAGCTGATGATAGAGCTTGACCTGGTGGTTCCCGAACATAAAAAATCTCCTGCAATGGTTCACAATCCTTCTGGGAAGTTCGAATCGGCTTTCCTTGGATTACAAGTTCAGAAAAGCAACTCCGTGATGCTTGGCTCCCTGGAGGAGATGAACCTGGGGGTCTGGGTGGCCCATGGGGAGGGTAAATTTGTACTCCCCGAAGCAGAAGATAAGTACCACATAGCAGCAAAATACAGCCGCTCTTCCTACCCGGCCAATCCCAACGGATCCGATTACGATGTGGCAGCACTCTGTTCGGCCGATGGTCGTCACCTGGCCATGATGCCCCACATGGAACGTGCCTATCAACCCTGGCAGTGTGCTTATTACCCGGAGGATCGCAGGCAGGATGAGGCAACTCCATGGCTGGAGGCCTTTGTAAACGCCCGGAAGTGGATTGAAAAGGCCTAGCCTGAGTCAGACAGGCCCCGCTTAAGCATTTTTTTGTCCGCTTCGCCTTGATTTTGCTTAAATCATGGATACAACTCCCCTATATTTGCAGGTAGATATTAGATTGTGTGCTATAAAACAAATCCGAAAATGAAAACAACAACGCTTCTCAAAGATGCGACAGCCCGCATCATAACAGCTGTAATCCTGGTTTCAATAGCACTCCCCGCTTTAACCGCACAGGACCCCCTGGCAGGTACCATTACCTACCAGCAGGTCTTGCACTTCACTTTTGAGAACATCAAGGAAGCACATGGAGACGATGCCAGGACACAAGATTGGATTACCTCACTGCCCAAGGAGGGGCTTACTGTTCAGGTGCTAAACTTCAACAGTAAGAAAGCACTGTTTGAGGAGGACGAGTCGGAGAAGGAGGCTACCCCTCCCGGTATGCAACGGGCCATCATGTACGAAAGCTCACTCAAACCCGCCAGTCCGGTCGTGCAAAAGGTGTATTGTGACTTTGACAAAAACCAGAGGCTGGAACAACTGGAATACATGACACGCATCTTCCTGGTACAATCGGAGATCGAAGCAGTGGCGTGGAAACTAGGCAGTGAAAAGAAAAAAGTTCTGGAATATACCTGTATGAGTGCTACTGTGACCCTGGACGATCAAGAGATCGTGGCCTGGTTCTCCCCCGAAATCCCGGTATCGCTGGGGCCCTCCGATTATGGCGGATTGCCGGGTCTGATCCTGGCCGTGGAACGAAATGGCGAAACAGCCTATGTGGCCACCTCGGTGAGTCTCACCCCTCCTGCTGAAGAGTCTATGGTGAAACCAAATAAAGGAAGCAAAGTGACTCAAGAGGAGTTTAAATCCATCCAGGAAGAAAAAGAGAAAGAGCGGAAGGAGAATCCAGGGGTAGAAAATCCTCACAGATAGACTGTCTTATGAAACATACCCATTTGGCCATCCTGCTCCTGGCAGGAACACTAAATGCAGCAGCTCAGACACCCATTGGAGGAACTGTGGTTTATACAATGACCACCACCTATAATTTTGAACCTACGGGAAACGATGAGTGGGATGCCTATGCCAGGACCCTGCCCACGGAGGGGAAATTTGAAAAAGTACTTTATTTCACAGCTGAAGCATCGCTTTATGATGTATCAAGTCTGGAAAAAGAAGCAACCTCCGGATTACAAGAGAAGACCGAGTTCTTTGCCTCCTATGGAAAGCCACCAAAGCCCGCATTGAAATCACTTTATATCGATTATCAGGAAGAGAGCAAGGTTTCCCTTCAGGAGTTTATGACCCGGGAGTTCCTGGTAGAGTCCCCGCTGGATAACAAGGGCTGGAAACTCGATCCCACACGAAAGAAGATTGGTGAATACGTCTGCATGAAGGCCACCATGACCCTGAAGGGTGATACAGTGACCGCCTGGTTTGCACCGGAAATCCCGGTGCCCGCAGGTCCGGCTGAGTATTACGGACTTCCGGGAGTTGTGCTGGCTGTGGAGCGCCTGGGAGAAACTGTCCTGCTGGCCACCTCCATCGATCTGTCACCCCCGCCAGCAGAGCTTTTAGTCAAACCTGAGAACGGAAAAAAGACATCTCCCGAAGCCTTTGACAGGATCGTGGAAGAAAAGGTAGAAGAGTTTAAGAAAAATGGCTCTGGCAAATCCGACTATTATCGCAAATAGCATGAATATTTCCATCCTGCATAAGAAACTTGTACTGCTTATCCTCTCCCTGCTCCTGGCTGGGCCCCTATTGGCCCAGCGTGCATTGACCGGAACAGTAAGTGATGAACAGGGAGAAGCCCTGGGCTATGCCACAGTGGCATTATTGAACCCAATGGATTCCATATTGAATTATTTCGGGGTGACCGACAATAAAGGATTCTTCAGGATCAGGAACATCAAAGAGGGTGATTACCTTCTGCAATACTCCTTTGTGGGCATGGAGACTCTCTATAAAAACATTTCCATTCCGACTCCCGGTGGTGAGGACCTGGGCATGCAAGCCCTGGCCCCAAATGCTCTGGAAGAAGTGACCATCATCGAGGAATACATCCCCATCACCTTCAAAAGCGATACTGTAGAGTTCAATCCAAATGCATTCAATACCAAGAGCCATGCAGTGGTGGAGGACCTGTTGAAAAAGATGCCTGGCATCGAAGTGGATGAAGCGGGAAACATAAAGGCCCTGGGTGAAGATGTGGTCAATGTGCGGGTGGATGGTAAAGAATTCTTTGGCAAGGATCCCAAGGTGGCCACCAAGAACCTGCCTGCCGATGCCATTTTGAAGGTCCAGGTGTATGACAAGAAATCAGATGAATCTGAGTTCACCGGAGTGGACGACGGAGTCAGGGAACGGACCATTAACCTGATGCTGAATGAGGACCACAAGAAGGGCTACTTTGGAAACGTGGAGGCAGGCCTTGGAACGGATAACCGATACAGCGCAGATGGAAAAGTTTATCGATTCTCCGAAAAAGTGCAAAGTGCCCTGCTGGGTATGGCCAACAACATCAACGAATTCGGATACACCGGCAATCATGGAAAGGAATTTGGGACCGGTGTACGGGGTGAAAACCAGAGTATGGCAGGAGGACTGAACCTGAGTTACAATGCCGAAGGGACCAATCGCTATTTTCTCAGCTACCTGGCCAGCACCAACAACAAAGAGCTTGAACAGGAGACTACCACCGAAAATTACCTGCCAGCCGGGACCTACTACCAGCATTCAATGGTATATGAAGAGGAAAGGACCACACCTCACAAGCTAAACCTGGGGGTGAGGCACAAATTCAATGAACAGCACAACTTGATCCTGGACGGAGATCTTAGCATCTCTTCAAACAAATTGTCCAGTGAAGGGCTGACCAATACAGGGCTTGAAGATGCATTGATTAATACCCTGAACAATACTACCAACACAGAATCGTCGGTGATCGATGCTGAGGTAAAGGGAAGTTATGTTAGTAAATTAAATGAAGGGAGGACCCAGTTCAAAACCGCAGTGAGCGGCTTTTACCACCAGGACAACTCCCTACTTAACTGGAGAGATACCATCTCCTTGTATAGTCCCGACAGCATGGATCTCTTTGTACAGTTCAGGGATGAGTATTCCGACAGGGCCGGATTAGTGGTGACCCCGGGAGTAGTCCAGAGAATTAAGCAATTCTGGTATCTCAGTGCAGGTGTAGAGCTGGGAATCAAAACGGAGCAGCTGGACTGGCAGCAGGAGATCGATCGTGGAAGTGGGGAGTCGATGGATACCATATTGCCTTCCTTCTCCACCCAGGACCTTTCGCTGGGACCTATGCTCTCCATGAAACGCAATTCCAACAAATCCCAGATAGAGTTTATCCTGAAAGGGACCTGGAACCAGTACGATAAGGTGCTGGACGGAAGCAGCGCTGACAAATCCACCTACTTCTATTTTCAGCCTGGATTCAATTACGAATACAAATACCGGACGGGCCGGAGAGTCAATGTACGGTACAGAACCCATGTCAACATGCCTTCTGCCAACCAGCTTTATCCTGTGGCTAACACAATCAACCTGCTCTCCATCTACCAGGGCAACCTGGAACTGGACCCAGAATACAGCCACAATCTCTCGGCCTCCTGGTGGTATTTTGACCAGTTTTCCTTTACCTCCCTGTTCGCCAGGATTGGAGCGGGATATATAAAGGATAAGATCGGATGGTCGCAAACCACCAACGAACAGCTGATCACCCTGGTAAGCCCGGTTAATACCCCGGACCATCGCTCCGTCTACTCCTACATTTCCTTCTCCACTCCCATCCGGGCACTGGGGATGAAGGTGAGCCTGACCTCCCATGAAAACTGGAGCAAAGGTTTGAGCATCATAAATGGGGACAACAATACCCAATCCAATTTCTTGCACTCCTTCAGTGTGAGATTTGAAAACCGAAAGAAGGAGAAGTGGGATGCAGCCCTTGGTGGCAACATTAGCATCACGGATGCCAGGTACTCCATCTCCTCCATGAATACGGTCTACTATAATACCTCTCTGTTCACGGATATCCGCTTTACCCCAAGCGACAAATGGAGCTTTGAGACCAAAGCCAGTTTGGTCAACTACGATTCAAAGAGCTTTGATGAGGCAGTAAGCATTCCGTTGCTTACGGCAGGCATCAGCTACTATTTCCTCCGGGGCGAAAGAGCCTCGCTGACCCTGCGCGGATACGACCTGCTGAATAAGCAGATAGGCTTTGAGCGGATCTCACAGACCAATTACCTGATGCAGCAGGAATGGAACACCATAGGCCGCTATGTGATGCTGGAGTTTCACATGCGCATAGGGCGCTAAAAAAAAGCTAAATGCAGAAGAACCGCAGTTTCGCCATTCTTATCTTCCTGATCTCAGCAATCCTGGTTTCAGTGTTATTTAATTTAAGGGCACTGCTCTGGGTGTTTGAGCACGAGATCACCCATGAGCTGCGCCCCAGCGTGTATTATGTGGGATTCAATTTTATCATTGAATTGGTAGTGTTCTTCCTGGTAGGACTGCTGAATTACTCCTGGATCGAAGCCCTGATACGCCGTTTCTCCATCCGGCAGTGTAGAATTCCTTTCGTAATCCTTTGCAACCTGGCGGTCTACTTTATCCTGATCCCGGCAGGTAAATTATTTCACACCTGGTATTTCCTGGACCGCTACGAAAACAAGGAGATCGAATTTGATATCGAAAACTTCCTGATCATCAATATCACGGTATTCCTCCTGTCCATTGTGGTGGCCAATCTTCTTTTACTTATGAAAAAGATGAGGATTGCAGAACAGGAGAACCTGCAACTATTCGAGGAAAAATCCAAAGCAGAACTGAGTGCCCTGAAGGAACAGATCAGTCCCCACTTCTTTTTCAATACGCTGAGTACCCTGAGCAGCATCGTTAGGAATGAAAAAAAAGAGGTGGGTCTGGAGTTTATCGGGGAGATCTCCAAAACCTACCAGTATACCCTGGCCACAAAGCAGGACCTGGTAACGCTGAAAGAGGAGATGACCTTTCTTGAGTCTTACATTTTTCTGCTTAAAAGACGCTTTGGGGAGAAGCTGAGCTTCAGTCAGGAACTACCCGAGAAACTGCTTTCATCGAAGATCCCACCCATGTCACTACAGCTATTAGTGGAAAATGCAATCCAGCACAATGTTATCACCAAAGAGACACCTCTGCATATCCGGATTTATGCAGAGAAGGAAATGGTATGCGTGGAGAACAAGCTGCAGGAAAAGGAATCTGGAGTCGACAGTTTTGGTATCGGACTTCAAAATCTGAGCAATCGCTACCGTTTACTTTCACAAAAAGATATTATTATTACAAAGGATAAGCACAAATTCGGGGTGAAGTTGCCCCTCCTATAGAATGAAAGTACTGATCCTGGAAGATGAACCGGGTGCCGCCCAGAACCTGCTGGATCTCATTCATGAGGTGGATGAGTCCATCGAGGTCCTGGCGATCCTTGAATCGGTGAAAGAGGCTGTTGCCTTGATCGGGAAGCAAAATGCTCCTGACCTTGGTTTCTTTGATATTCGCCTGGCCGATGGACTTTCCTTTGAGGTTTTCGAGAAAGCCTCCATTGATTTTCCTGTAATCTTTACCACAGCTTTCGATGAATACGCTCTACAGGCCTTCAAGGTAAACAGCATCGATTACCTGCTCAAACCGGTGGACAAAGAGGCATTGGCAAATGCATTGGACAAGTACAGGGCTATCTACCAACGAGAGGATCTCTTTGACCCGGAAAGCGTACGAAAATCCATCCGGGATGTGCACTTGCATGAGGAGAAACGGTATAAAAAAAGCTTCCTTGTATATGTAAAGGACCAGATTATCCCCGTTTCAGTTGAACAAATTGCCTATTTCTTCCTTGAAAATGAGCTGGTTTACTGCAGGACCCATGATAATCGAAAATTCATCCTGGACCAGGCTCTGGACAAAATAGGGTCGCAACTTAACCCCAATGATTTTTACCGGTCCAACCGACAGTACCTTGTGTCTCGCCAGGCCATTCAATCGGTAGTTCAGCATTTCAACCGGAAGCTGAAGCTACGACTCACTCCGGAACCTGAAGAGGAGGTATTTATCAGTAAAACAAAAGCTACAGCTTTCAAAGGATGGTTGGAAATGTAAGCCTTAAACTCTGTTACAGAATAAAGGGAATGATCGCCTTTCGTTCCGGGGGATAATCTGGAAATGTAAGCCGGTACCACTTGTGATGAGCCAGGGCTCTGGGGACCAGGTTATAGAAGGTCCACAGGGCAAAAACCAGGGCAGCCGGGCTCCAGGTCATCACAGCGAATCCTGTCCACTGTATGATTTCTCCCATAAAATTTGGACAGGAGACCCAGCGGAACAATCCTTTTTCAGGGATGAAGTATCCTTTCTTTCCCCCTTTTCGAAGGTTCAGCAGGATTTGATCGGACCACCAGTTCAGAAAGGTTCCACCCCCATAGAGTATTGCTCCGATGATAAACCGCACATCGGTGAGCCAATCCCATGTATATATCCTTGAGAAGGCTGAGAAATAATAGCCGTTAGTAAAGCCATTGACCAGGTTGAAAAAGATTGCCATAATAGCAATCACCAGCGGCATATGTTTTCCGGAAGTTCGTGTGCGCCAGGGCCACACGAGCGCTCTGTTGGTATAATGAAAAACGTAGAGTGCAAAAAAGATCCAGGTGAGTGGTTGAATGCCATTGGGACCAAAAAGAAAGCAGAATATAAATACAAGCAGGGAGGGGAACTCCATCAGAAACCAGGCCAGCCTGTTGGAAATAATAGGGCCCCAGTCCTTTCGGCTATGCCGTCCATAGGGTGCCTTAACAAAAAGCAGCAGAACAAAAACAGCCAGGCCAAGTATGGCCCATGCCCATAAAAGCGTGAAAAAAGTTTCGCGTTCCATAATCAAAAACAGGAAAGCGAATATAAAAGTTTTTTTCTGTTAATTGGGCCGCAGGGCATCCACCCTGTCTTCAGTATAGAGATATCTGATGGCCAGTTCCTCCGCATCCAGGGAAACAATCCTCATCTGGTAGGTCATCACTCCTCCCCAGTAGGCAACGGTAATATCAAGCAGACTGTCCGACACAGCTTCCCAGGTACCATCAAATCTATCATAGGTGATGGGGGGCGTTCCGCAAAAGCTTGCATTCTTATGCTCTAAAAATGTCCCGTCATCATTGATGGTAAAGCCATATTTCTCAATATCCATTTGACCACTACGCTGAAGAAACAGGGTATCCCCTTTATATTCATTCTCCACCCAGGTACCCACAATTCCCACATTTGAACCCAGGGCTTCCATGTTCATGAGATCTTTCTCGCATGAGACCAGTAATACCACCACAATCAAAAAAACCAATCGCTTCATATTCACATTCGTTAAATTCAATTATATGATGAGAGAATGCACTCCAGGGTTGCTTCAACTTGTGACAAATCATTACATTTGATTAAATCCTTTATCTACCATGAGAAACAGATTGCCCTCCCTTGTTTTGACACTCCCTTTTTCAATCATCTTATGTTGCCTGGCATTACAAGTTTCCGGACAAACTGTAGTTGAACGAATTCCATTGAAGCCCGGACCTGAGGATATGGTGCTCGATACCCTGCATGGCGATCCAGGTTTAATTGTCTCCTGTAGTGGTAGGCGGGAGTCAGATAAGCCTTATGGAGAGATGGTATTCTATAATCTCAAGTCTGGCAAACAGGAGGTCATGAAACGACTGAACGAACCTGCGGAAATTTTGTTTCGCCCCCATGGCATCTACCTGGACGGTGATCTGCTCTATGTGATCTCTCACGAAAAGGAACCAGATTACCACCCGGTTCTGGTCTACAGGGTAGATGGAAACCAACTTGATTTCGTGGAGTTGATCTCTACCAGCCACCAGCACTCACCGAATGCCCTGGTCACCGGTCCCGGTAGAGAGATTTACCTGGTTAATGACTCGGGAAAGCGGGGCAGCATGATGGAAAAAGCACTCAAACTCAAGAGGGCCAGTGTGGAGAAGTTAACGAAAGGGAGTGACGGAACCTGGAAGGCAGAGATGGTGGCAGAAAAACTGGGCTATCCGGCCGGGATAAACCGCATTGGTGACCAGCTCTATGTGGGTGATGCCGTACTCCATAAAATTCACGTGTATCAGATAAACAGGGATGGATTGAATCCCGTGGGTGAGATTTCAAAACTGAAAGGCAATGACAATATCCGGATTTATAAGGGACAGCTTTTGACTCCAGGCCATGTTAAGGCCATGAAGTTTATAAAGCATGCCAAGAAGCCTGAAAAAAAGTCTCCCGTCGATGTCTACCAGGTTGATGCAGCTACAGGCGAGCATTCTGTAATCTACTCCACAGATGGCTCCACAATCTCCGGGGGCTCAACAGCCATTATCTTCGGGAAGCACCTCTATATCAGTCAGGTTTTCGATCCCTATATCCTGAAAGTGGAATTGGAGAACTGATTTCACCGATAAACATGTCCGTTTGATCGAAAAAAGTTGAACTGCATCCTTCTTCTGCTCAATTTTGATCTGAAACCAAAATAATAGAATCATGAAACGCTCAAAATTGATCATACTGATAGTGGCCCTGACTGCCATGAGCAGCTGCCTGGTCAGCTCGCTCCACCCTTTTTACAAATCAGAGGATAAGATTTATGACCCTGTAATGAATGGATACTGGATGGATGTGGATTCCTGCATCTGGACCATCCTTCCCAATATGGTATCTGAGGGCTTTATGAAACCTGAAGTTCATGACGGCTCCTATGTGATTACCTATTACGAGGATGAAGAGAGAAGCTCAATCCTGACAGGCACTCTGTTTCAACTGAATGGTGTGAATTATGTGGATTTCATACCCGACCCCAATGAAGATCATTTCACTTCCGACATGACCTCCTTTCATCACGTTCCGGTTCATACTCTGGCAAGGGTACAGTATTGTAAAGACTCCATTCTTCTGTACTGGTATGGCGATGAGTGGCTCAATGAACTATTTGAACAGAACCGCATCCGGATCAAACACGAAACCGTGGAAATGTACGATGTTTATGACAGGCAATTACTGACTGCAACCACCGATGAGTTGCAGAAATTCATTAGAAAATATGCCAACGATCCAAAGACATCGGATGAAATCGAGAAGATCTTTGCCCATGGCTATACTGATGGTCAGGAAGAATACGGCGCTTTTCTAAAACTGAAGCCCTATAATGGTCCACTTCCAAAACAGAAGGCTACGCAGGTTGAACCGATTTATGTAAATTGAGGCATGCAAAGTAGAAATATAGTTTTTATTGCCAGGAGCCTGGATGGATATATTGCAGATAAGAACGGGGGATTGGACTGGTTAAATACCACTCCAAACCCCGACCACCAGGATATGGGCTACGAAAAGTTCATCAAAAGCGTAGATGCCATCGTGATGGGACGTACAACCTTTGAAACTGTATGCAGTTTCGACATAGAATGGCCTTATAAAATTCCTGTCTTTGTGCTGAGCTTTTCATTGGAATCCCTGCCGGAAGATTATAAAGATAAAGCAGAGATTGTTAAGGGCTCTCTTTCGGATATTCTTGAACAGATCCATAAGAAAGGATATAGGCAACTCTATATTGATGGCGGTGTAACGGTTCAGAACTTCCTGAAGGAAGACCTTATTGATGAGCTCATTATCACGACCATTCCCATACTGCTGGGGGGTGGCACTCCTTTATTCGGTGAGCTTCCCAGGGAGATGGAATTTGAGCACGTGGAGTCGGTACTCTACCTGGATGCCCTGGTGCAGGATTCTTACAGGCGCAAACGATAAATCTACGAGAAGCAATAGAGCCCTCGGCTCTATTGTTTCAATTTATTCAGTGCTGCAGGTATTACTTTGGTAATGGTTACTCTCTTCTCGCCCTTGATAAATACCAATAATTCATCCCTGTTTTTGATGGCTCTGACTTTTGCAATGGCTTCAAACACCTTGTAATTTGAACTATGATCAGCCTGCCCAGCAGAAGGTCTTGGCTTTGGTGTTGGTTTAGATGCAGGAATTCTTTTAGTGGCTGGCCTCGGCTTCCGAACTGTTTTTACTACTGGTTTCGGTTCTAATGCTCCTGCTGGCACCGGGGCCGGATTATCT
>Ga0164315_10002262_pt1 | contig 14755 bp, 14 predicted proteins | sample GuaBasSedimGuay6_FD_113737 | JGI IMG/M metagenome (GOLD analysis project Ga0164315, IMG submission 113737) | Subseafloor sediment microbial communities from Guaymas Basin, Gulf of California, Mexico - Guay6, Core 4569-2, 0-3 cm | ecosystem: Environmental > Aquatic > Marine > Hydrothermal vents... | reverse complement strand
TGGAATTCCTCCAGCAAATAAGAAATGGACAGAAGAATTAGCTGGTAACCAACCTGGTGACCGTCGTTTTATGCAATCAGCAGGGCCATTTACATTGGAATCTGGTGCCGTAAATTATATTACTGTAGGTATTCCTTGGGCACGTGCCTCCTCAGGTGGGCCATTTGCCTCCGTAGAGCTACTGCGTAAAATTGATGATAAAGCTCAAGCCCTTTTCGATAATTGTTTCAAAGTTCTTGATGGACCAGATGCTCCAGAACTTATTGTTCAAGAATTGAATAAAACAGTTATCCTTTATCTAAAAAATATTGAAGCATCAAATAATGCTAAAGAAGATTATGAAGAAGAAGACGTTACTATTCCTGCATTAAATGATACTACTGTAAGTAAAGATCGTTTTGATTCATTATATCATTTCCAAGGATACCAAATATTTCAATTGCATGATGCCTTTGTAGCTGTTTCAGATATTCGTGACCCAGACAAAGCACGCCTTGTTGCACAGTGCGATCTTAAAGATGATGTAGCCAATTTAGTAAACTATGTTTATGATGAAAAACTGGGTGGTAGTGTACCGAATCTAATGGTTGAAGCCGATAATAAAGGAATTCGTCATTCATTTATGCTTACTGAAGATGAATTTGCTACAGGAGATCGTCGATTGGTAAATAATAAAAAATACTATTTCGTTGCAATTGCCTATGCATACAATGAATTTCTTAAGTACTCACAGAATCCTGATGACCTAAATGGTCTTTATGGTCAAAAAGCACCTTATTTAGCTGGTCGTAAATCAGCTGTGGGTCCAATTAAAGTACATACCGTAATTCCTCATATTCCTAATCCAGAAGCTGATGGAACTATTATTCATTCTCAATATGGAGATGGGCCTAAGATTACACGTATTGATGGTAGAGGTAACGGTGGTAATGCATTGGAATTTACCAAAGAAACTGTTGAGACTATTCTAAAGGAGAATAAAATAAATAACCCAGAATATACAAATGGACATGGCCCGATTAACGTTATCGTAATTGATCCATTGCGTGTTGAGGCTGCTGACTATACACTTATATTTGATAATGATAATAATGGAGCTGTGGATATTGACACTTCACATTGGGTGCTTATGAAAAATGGTGATACTCTTGGTACATCAGATCTTACTATTGCAATTGCCAACGAACAATTATTTCTTGATGAAGGAATAAGTGTTACTATTGGACAAATTAGTGCTCCAGGAGGTGCTGATCTTGAATTAAATGGTATGATAAGCTCACGTATTCGTTATGCTGATAGTTCTAATATGTGGTTGTTCGGAGTGCCTGATGCCGATGGTGGTCGTTCTATGAACTGGATTCGTTCTGGAACATTAGAAGATCAAGCCACACCAGAGAATAATGATTATGATCCTGCACCAAGCGGCTCGCCAGCTCAATGGTTAGACGCTGAAGAGCATTATGAGAAATTGATTGGCGGCACATGGGCTCCTTATCGTTTGGCATCCAAATATGAAGATGGCCCAGCTGGAACCTCTACATTTACTTCCTATAAACTTGCAATAATAGAGAGTGTGGATATTATCCTTACTTCTGATAAATCGAAATGGTCACGATGTGTTGTTATTGAAACTGGCGATGAACCAACTTCAAGTCAAGGTAATAAAGCTAAATTTCAGACTAGAGCACAATATTCTATTGATAAAGATGGTGTATTTGCAACCGCAGGTAGTGGAATTAGTACCAATGAGAATGATCCAAATTATATATCAGAAGTTGGTATGGGCTGGTTCCCTGGCTATGCAATAAGCCTTGAAACCGGAGAGAGACTAAATATTATGTATGGAGAGTCTTCATGGTTGGTAAAAGAAAACGGTGCAGATATGCAATTTAATCCAACTTCTAATTTCTATACAAACCTTGGCGATGTATTATTTGGTGGGAAACACTTCTTATATGTTCTTCGTCATTCTGAAGATGCAGCTGGATGTCCAGCCTATGATGAAGGTAGATGGATTTGGAATACTCTGGGGACTAATGCCAATGCAATTAAGCTAATGAAAGTTCACCGCGAAATTATGTGGTGTTCAATCCCAATGGCAGTTAATGGTCAAGAATGGTTAAATAATGATGTAACTATTAGTTTCCGTGTAACTCAATCATACAAAAAAGGGATTTTCGCAAGCGGAGTTAAGGCCGATGAGAAGGAAAATTCAATGTATCCTATGTACTCATTTAATACTGGTGATTTAGCTGTAGAGATTGGAGTTAATACTGCAGCTCAAAATGCACTGGACTTGATTCGTGTAGTTCCAAATCCTTATTATGCATTCTCTTCTTACGAAGAAAATCAATTAGATAATCGCGTTAAGATTACCAACCTTCCAGAACGTTGTACTGTGAGTATTTATTCCACAAATGGAACATTAGTTCGTCGATTTAAGAAGGATGAAACCAATACATTCCTTGACTGGGATTTGAAGAACCATGCAAATATTCCAATTGCAAGTGGTACTTATTACATTTACGTTGATGCTCCAGGTATTGGAGAAAAAGTACTTAAGTGGTTTGGTGTATTACGTCCAGTTGACCTTAATGCATTCTAAAAAGAAATAAATTAATATAAAAAGACCCTCCTTTACTTAATAGGAGATAATCATAATAAGAGACAGATTATAAAAATTATAAACATATGAAGCATTTTTATAGACTATTAATCAGCAGTATAATACTAAGTTTTGTATTGGTACCTAATTATTCTTTTGCCGGAAATAAAGACCGTGCAGGAGAAGCTGGTGCAGGACAATTGCTTATTAATCCATGGGCACGTAGCAATGGACTTGGGGGATCAAATTCTGCTATGGCGCAGGGTTTAGAGGCCCAATTCCTTAATGTTGCAGGCCTTGCACATACACGCAAAACAGAATTGATTTTTTCAAATACAACCTATCTGAAAGGAACTGGAACTAATATTGCAGCCTTTGGCCTTAGTCAAAAATTGGGTGAAAATGGTGGTGTTATTGGACTTTCTGTCGTATCTTTTAGCTATGGCGATATTGATATCACAACTGTAGATCAACCTGAAGGTGGTATTGGAACATTCTCGCCCAAGCAGAGTAATATTAATATATCTTATGCGAAGAGTTTCTCTCATAGTATTTACGGAGGTATTAATGTTAAGATTGTAAGTGAATCCATTTCAAATGTGAAAGCGAGCACCGTTGCCATTGATGCAGGTATTCAATATGTTACTGGAAAGAAGAAGCAAATGAAATTTGGAGTTGCTTTGAAGAATGTTGGACCTAATATGCAGTATTCTGGCGATGGTATGTCTTTTAGAGGATTTGTTCCTGGTCAAGCAAATGCAATGACTATAGATCAACGCTCAGCAAGTTTTGAGCTTCCTTCTTTGATTCGTCTTGGGATGTCGTACGACTTTAGCTTTTCTGATAAATTAATGTTGACTCCAGCTTATACTTTCACTTCAAATTCATTTACCAATGATCAGCACGCTCTAGGTATTCAATTTGGGTATGGACAAATATTTATTATTCGAGCTGCTTATGTTTATGAAAATGATATTTTAGATGATGCATTAAGAATGACTGCTCATACTGGATTTACTGCAGGAGCAAGTGTTGAAGTACCAATTAATAAAGAAGGTGGAGGGATATCAATTGATTATGGATTCCAAGCTTCAAATCCATTTTCTGGTAGCCATAGTATTGGTATCCGCATTCATTTATAAGAATTAACCTGCATATAATAATTTTAATTATTTTTGCACCATAATTAACAAGAAGACTCTCTCAAGGGGTCTTCTTGTTTTTAATACAAATGAAAGACACACTCTATAGTGTGCTTTTTCTATATAAAGACAAAACGTTTATGGCAGAAATACAATATTTTTCAGAAGAAGGCCTATTGAATCTTCGCAATGAATTAAAGGAGCTTACAAGTGTACAGCGTCCTTACATCTCAGCACAAATTGGAGAAGCTCGTGATAAGGGAGACTTATCAGAAAATGCCGAATACGATGCAGCAAAAGAAGCTCAAGGGCTATTGGAATTAAAGATTTCGAATCTACAAGAAATTGTGCGCAATGCGCGCGTTATTGATGAATCAAAAATTGATACCTCTAAGGTGTTGCTCTTATCAATCGTTACCATTAAAAATGTAGCTAATGGTGCTAGCATGAAGTATATGATAGTTCCTGAAAAAGAAGCTGATATGAAAGCGGGTAAAATTTCCGTTACTTCACCTATTGCTAAAGGATTATTAGGAAAAATAGTAGGTGAAATTGCTGAAATAAAAGTCCCTGTTGGTAATATGAAATTTGAAATTATTGAAATAACTAGATAAATATGAGCAGCATATTTACAAAAATAATCAATGGCGAAATACCCTCCTATAAAATAGCTGAGGATGAACGTTTCTATGCTTTTTTGGATATTAATCCTCTTGCTATAGGACATACATTAGTAATACCTAAGAAAGAAGTAGATTATATTCTTAACTTGGAAGATGGTTTACATGCTGACTTATGGAATTTTGCAAAAAAAGTTGGGAAAGCAGTCGAAAAGGTAATCCCCTGCAAACGAATTGGAATCACAGTTATTGGATTGGAAGTTCCTCATACTCATATTCATATTATTCCTATCAATTCTATTTATGATATGGATTTCAAACAACCAAAGTTAAAACTTGCGGCTCCCGAATTTGAGCAGTTAGTCATAAATATTTCAAAAGCCTACAATAATTTATAATTGTATATAATAGACTTTATATCAATTAAAATCGTATGGCAGTATTCATCTTTTTCCGTTTATCTGCGTTATTTTTATTGTCCATAGCTATACTTCGGCTGGCTCAGCGCAGGCTTCTATGCAAAAGAAAAATGCCTTGGTAAACGAAAAAATCTTAAATCCGGCCTATATACGACTTCAATCATTATAAAGTCTAATCTTATTAGTGGAATTTGTTATTTTTCCAATTTGCGCTTAGGATTATCTGCTAAAAAGGCTTTCCATCCGCTGTAGGACTTTTCTTTACCTCCATCACCTCTTTGGTAAAAATGACAAACTGCAGCAGCTAAACCATCAGTAGCATCTAAAAATTCAGGCATTTCCTTAAAACCAACTAATGTTTTTAGCATAGCAGCAACTTGTTCCTTACTTGCATTCCCATTTCCTGTAATTGCTTTTTTTATTTTCTTTGGGGCGTATTCCACATAAGGGATATCACGGTATAAGGCCGCTGCAATTGCAACTCCCTGAGCCCTACCTAATTTCAGCATCGACTGTACATTCTTTCCAAAGAATTGCGCTTCAATAGCCATCTCATCTGGATTGTATTCCTCAATTAATGACAGAGTACGCTTAAATATTTTTTGAAGTTTTTGGGCTTGATTGCTTAGTTTGTTTAATTTTACCACTCCAAGGGTAATTAATTCGATTTTATTTCCCTTTTGGTGAATTAACCCGTAGCCCATAACCGTGGTTCCTGGGTCGATTCCTAATATGATTCTGTCTTTTTTCAAAAATGGGCAGATGCTAATTAATAATAAATGGATAAAGCAAAGCTATACAAATATTATAACATAGGGATCCGTTCTACAATAATAATTGTAGCACTTGTTTTATTGTATAGAGAACTGTCCAATAAAAACATCTCAGAATACAGTGATATACTAGAAAACTATTTCCAAAATCCAAGATTCCTTTGGGTGTTAGGTATTGTAATTCTACTTATGCCTATCAATTGGTCTATTGAAGCGCTTAAATGGAAATATATTGTTTCATCTAGAGAAGAAATTAGCTTCCCTTTAGCACTTAAAGCAATATTTGCTGGTGCAACAGTTAGCTCATTAAGCCCAAACCGTGTGGGCGACTTCTTAGGCCGTGTATTTGTATTAAAGAAAATTTCTTTTCTTCAAGGTGCATTTATTACATTAATTGGAAGTTATGCGCAAACCCTAATTAGTATTATTGTTGGCTTTTTAGCAATCGTGTTTTGGGCTTTCAAAATTCCATATTGGGGAAGTCTTGATAAATTATATTTGTTGCTCGCTGTAAGTACTCTATTTCTTATAATTATTATATTCTTGTATTATAAGATCTCCGTCCTTATCCAAATAGTACCACAGAAGTGGAAACGGATTTACGGTTATATCCAAGTTCTCTCAAAGTACAAATACCCCGAACTATCTATTATTCTTTCATATAGTCTGCTTCGTTATTTTGTTTTTAGCTCCCAATTTGTACTTATGATCTGGGCCGTTGGTTTGCCTATACCAATCATTCATTTATACTTATTAGTATCCACAATCTTTATTATCAATATGTTTCGCCCCTCAATTGCATTAGTTGAGTTTGCTATTAGGGGAGCTGTAAGTGTAGGGGTCATTTCTGCGTATTATACTCATTTCTTCGGGATAGAATTTCTTTTGAGTGTTGACATCATTCTTGCTAGTACATTAATTTGGTTTATCAATATTATTATTCCAGCCATTATTGGACTTTTATTTATTAAAGATATGAAGTTTTTCAAACTTCGGAAAGGAAACACTTAATGGAGATTATTGGTTATATCTCAATTCTTATTGCTTTATTATACACTATATTGATTGTTGTATTTACTATCAGTTGGTTTAAAATCCCACAATTTAACTGCATCCCGAAAAACCCTGAGGACCAGCGAACAAACTTCAGCATACTTATCCCCTTTCGAAACGAAGAAATCAATCTACCCAAGCTATTTAATGATTTGGAGGCACAAAACTACCCTAATTCTCTATTCGAGGTAATTCTAATTGATGATGAATCAAATGATAATTCAAATAAAACCGCAAGAAATATAATTGCTTCTAGTAAATTACAATGCAAGCTCCTAAATAGTAGGAATGGTAAGAAAAAAGCGCTCCAATTGGGCCTAAATCAAGCCTCAGGCGATTTTATTATTACATTTGATGCTGATGTGCGTATAGAAATTAATCATCTTGAATGCTTTCATCAGTTTTATAAAAAAACTAAGGCTAAGCTTATTGCTGGGCCAATTACTTTTTCGCACAACAATAGTTTACTAAGCAGAATTTTAAGCTTAGAGTTTACAAGCCTAATCACCTCTGGAGCAGCAGCCATGCATATTGGAAAGCCAATTATGCTTAACGCAGCTAATATGGGGTTTGAAAGAAAAATTGCCCTTGAATTTCAATCTGAAGTTTATCAATCAGGTATTGCCTCTGGTGATGATCAGTTTTTGATGGAAGCAATAGAGCGAGAATATGGGAGTAAATGTATTCACTTTTTGAAATCAAAGGCAGCTATAGCTGTTACAAAACCACCTGAGAATATACAAAGCTTTATTAATCAACGTATCCGTTGGGCTTCCAAAACATCAGCCTATAAGTCTCGCTTTAGTCAGTTCGTTGCCTTATTAATTCTACTTTTTAATTTTTCTCTTATCTTAAATATTGGATTTTCGATCTATTTGAATTCTGCTCTACCTTTTTTAATCTTGTTTGCTCTAAAGTTTATAATCGATTTACCCATTTTATTAAATGCTACTGTATTCTTCAAGCAAGGATATTTATTATTATACTATCCATTGATTCAGCTTATTTACCCTTGGTATATTGTAGGTATCGCAATAATGAGCTTTTTTCCAAAGTATAATTGGAAAGGAAGAAATATAGGTTAATCGAATAAAGTCGTTTATAATTTCATCAGGCAATCCACAAGGTGAATATCAGTAGAATTTGTAATTTTCAGATTCTTATTATTCCCTTTTACCAAATTTATTTCATAACCGATAGCTTCAAGAACACTCGCATCATCTGTAAAACTCTTCCGATAACGCTTGGCATAAGCCTCTTTAATCATATTGGAATGAAAACCTTGAGGTGTTTGAATTGCCTTCAAATTCGTGCGGTTAATCATCTTACTCCTTCCATTGTATAACTTTCGCACTGATTGAGTTATATCCATATAAGGAATAGCATTCCCCTTCTCTATACTTGTATTTACAACTCGCTCAATAGTTTCGTGGCTTACTAATGGACGAACGCCATCGTGAATCAAAACAAGACTTTCATTTAGCACACGTTTCAAACCGCTTCTTACAGAGTAAAAACGCTCCTTCCCACCTTGAACAATTTGATGCTCAACATTAAAACTAAACTCTGTGCACAATTCTTTCCACAATTGAATATGCTCCTTAGGAATGATAACAACAATCTGCATTTTAGGATCGTACTCTCGAAATTTTATTATAGTATGCATCAGCACAGGTCTTCCTGCAATGGGAATAAACTGCTTTGGGATATCCATATTCATACGTTTTCCCAAACCTCCTGCTAATATAAGAACATATTTATCCATATCAGTTGTTTATAAATCTTAAGATGCAACGAGCTTTCTAGATAATCTCGCCATATATAACCACTCGTTTGTCTGTCGTTCAAAGATAAATAAAAAACCCGAGATGAAAAACATCTCGGGTCTTATTATTTTTGGATCTTCAAATCTACTATATTATCAGCATCGCATCTCCATAGGTAAGGAAATTATATTTCCGTTTAATTGCTTCTTTATATGCCTTCATGAGAAGATCATAGCCTGTATATGCAGCAGTAAGCATCATCATCGGCGTTTTAGGTGCATGAAAATTTGTAATTAATGCATCGGCAATACTAAATTCATACGGAGGAAAGATAAAACGATTTGTCCATCCTTCAAAAGGCTTTAAATGCTTTGAAATACTCACAGATGATTCCATTGCTTTCATAGATGTTGTACCTATAGCAACTACTTTTCTCTTATTGTTAATCGCTTTATTCACAATATCAGCTGTTTCCTGAGGTATATACATCTCCTCCGAATCCATTTTATGCTTGGATAAGTCTTCCACTTCAATATTTCTGAAATTACCCACTCCAGCATGCAGTGTTAATTCGGTAAACGAAATCCCCTTTAATTCAAGGCGCTTGATCAACTCACGACTAAAGTGCATTCCTGCAGTTGGAGCAGCTACAGCACCTTCACGATTAGCAAAGATTGTTTGATAACGTTCGCGATCCTCAGGAATAGGCTCTCGCTTTAGGTCTGGTGGAATAGGTGTTTCACCAAGAGCTTGTATCGTTTTTTTGAAATCTTTATATTCTCCATCAAATAAGAAACGTAATGTACGACCACGCGAAGTTGTATTATCAATTACCTCAGCAACCAATGATTCGTCTTCACCAAAATATAACTTATTTCCTATTCGGATTTTACGAGCTGGGTTTACTAAAACATCCCAAAGGCGTGTCTCAGGATTTAGTTCACGAAGTAAGAAAACTTCAATTTTTGCACCAGTCTTTTCCTTAACACCATATAGTCGTGCTGGAAAAACTTTTGTGTTATTGATTACAAAAACATCCTGATCATCAAAGAAATTAAGAATATCTTTAAAATAAAAATCCTCAATTGTTCCCTTCTCACGATTTACAACCATTAGTCGCGATTCATCACGATTCTCTTTAGGAAATTTGGAAATTAACTCATCTGGAAGATTGTAATTAAACTTTGAAAGTTTCATATTAATATTGTTTTCTTATGATTACTTTTATAACTATTCTATACTCAGTCGTATATAATACTCTATTTGAGACAAATAATAATATTATAATTACTTGAACCGCTTCTTAAAAAGCGGCTGCAAATATACTACATTTAAATGCTTTTGTTCAGTTTTTATTATACACTTCAGTATATTAGCAGTTTTTAACGAAATTTAATTAAAAAGGTTACTTCTAAAAAAAAACTAAGTACTCAGCAATATTATGGGGTTTCGATTGGCTTAGCGTATTGAATAACCAACTCCTTAACTTGTGCTACACTTAAAGCATCTTCAACTGAATATTGCCCAATCATAGTTCGACGTAGCTCATGAAGAAAACCTCCACTTTGTAGTTTAGTTCCAAAGTCACGGGCAATGGAACGAATATAAGTACCTTTACTACATTTAATTTCAAATTCAATCAACGGAAGCTCAATATTTGTAATACTAAAATGATAGATGATTATTTTACGGCTTTTCATTTTTACCTCCTCATCATTTCTAGCATATTTATATGCTCTTTTTCCATCAATCTTTATGGCCGAAAAGGCTGGAGGGATTTGCTCTTGTTCTCCTTCAAAGTCCTTGGCACATTGATAAATTGCTTCTTCAGTAATATGGTCAATGGGAAATTCCTTATCAACTTTAGTTTCCAAATCAAAAGATGGTGTAGTTGCACCTAAAAATACCTTCCCAGTATATACTTTTTCCTGAGCTTGAAGAAGGTCTATTTTCTTAGTAGCCTTACCTGTACAAATTAGTAGTAGTCCAGTAGCTAAGGGGTCCAAAGTGCCAGCATGACCAACCTTAAACCGTCGTTTATTAAAGGCCTTTTGTAGTGTTCCACGAATTGATTTTACAGCATCAAAAGAAGTCCATTTGGGTTCTTTGTCCACTAGTAGTATCTCTCCGGCTACAAAATCAAAAGTCATTATATAAATAATTTATATGAAATTGCGATAAGTCCAACGACAATACAATATACTGCAAACCAAGATAATTTACTTCTCTTCACTATCTTAATCATCCACGTACAGGCAAGAAGACCTGTTAAAAAAGCAGCAACAAACGCAATTCCTAAAGGAATCGTATGAGCGGAATCAAATTGCACCTTACCACTTAGTAAGTCCTTTGCTACTTTTGCAAGTATCAATGGCACTACCATTAAAAATGAAAAGCGGGCTGAACGTTCACGATCAATTCCCAATAGGACCGAAGTAGAAATTGTTGCACCAGAACGGGAAATCCCAGGCAAAATAGCAATCATTTGCGATATCCCAATAAGAAGGGCACTCCAAAAACCAACTTTCTTGTCGGTTACTTTAGCACGATCGGCCAAAAACAAAAGACCACCAGTAAGAAGGAGCATAAAACCAACGAATAAGATTTGACCGCCAAAAAAAGCTTCAATTTCGTCATTAAAAGCTACACCAATTATCGCAGCTGGTACCATTGAAATAATAATCTTAAGACTAAACTTCATTTGCTCATTCCATTCAAACTGAAACAAGCCTCTTAAAATCTCTATAATATCTTTTCTGAATACTACTATGGTACTTAAAGCAGTTGCTCCATGAAGCATTACTGTCATTAACATGCTCTCTTCGGGAAGGGAATTATCGCCTAATAGTGCTTTTGTAATTTCAAGATGACCACTACTGCTTACAGGTAAAAACTCTGTTAGCCCTTGAATAATACCAAGGATCAAGGCTTCGAACCAACTCATTTATTCGCTTACTTTTTTTCGGTACATAATAGCGTAGATTTCAAGTATAAAACCTGCTAACATAAACAAAGGAGCCACAACTAGGCGTTGTGCATTAAATATCTCTGGATTAAATACATTTGGATCGGTGGATCCACCACCAGCAAGTAAAATAAAACCTATTATTAATAATAAAATACCGATACCCATTAGTATATAATTTCGCTTGTTAAAAGCAAATTCAACTGTTTCGTTATTTGATTTAGCTGCCATAATTTTTTGTTATTTATGATAAATAAATATTGTCAAGTTTCATATGTAAATATTTCCGTACGGCCAAAGAGCTCGACCACCATGAGATTAGAATTCCGATCAACAACAATCCGCCAAATAATATCAAATACATATCAATATAACGAAGGTTAATCAGTTCTGGATAATACATTTGTATTTTATACATAAGTGCAATAAGAATCCCTATGGTAAGAATTGCACTAATAACACCTTGCATAATTCCTTGCCATATAAATGGTCTTCGAATAAATCCTTGAGAAGCCCCAATAAGTTGCATGCTTCGAATTAAAAAACGACTAGAATAAACAGAGAGTCGAATTGTATTATTAATTAGTACAATGGAAATAAGAAGAAGTAAAACACTAACAATAAGGAAGAATATACTAATTCTGCCAATATTTTTATTAATTGTCTCCACATAACTTCTATGATAACGCACATCTTCAACACCTTTACGCTTTTCGATAATTGTTGATAATGATGCTAAACTATCCACATTGGCATATGCCTCGTATAAATACACTTCTATACTCCCATGCAATGGGTTTTCGCCATCAAGAAACTGAATGAAATCTTCACCAATTTCCTCAGAATATTCATCAGCAGCTTCTTTAGGAGATACATATCTTGTGGATTTAACATCATCCGTTGCATCAAGAAACTTTTTTAATCTCATCACCTCTGCCTCTTTAACATCTTTCTTCATATATACAGTAAGCCGTATATTTTCACGTAAATGTTTGCTGATCATCTTTGCTTCCAAGACCACCAAGCCTAGCGACCCCAACACAAAAAGCACTAGAGTAATACTAATAACCGAAGTGATATAAGACGCCTTTAGCCTCTTTTTGGTATACTTATCTTCTTGTTTTGCCATATATTATTCACCAGATATTGGCTGCTAAAATAGTAAAAATAATAAGAGCATGTTTGGGATAAATGTTAATAGATTTTAATAATCATTACAAATTATTATCTGTGTATTACACATTATTTCTCGATATGATACCGAGCTAGCTTTAAGGCATGCTGTTTTCCATAAAGAAAATAATTTCGAAATACTAAACCCACATCTTTTGCATAAAAGTTATTCATGATACGTTCTTTTGGGCCAGATACTGCCTTAGGAAATAACTGAACGTTTGTGGCATCAAGAACGCTAAACACTCCAGCAGGAAGCTGTATTTGATCAGGCCCATCATGCATAATTCGATATTGAGCAAAAATAGTATCACCCAAAGGATTAAGATTTACTTCTCGGAAAATGGTATCTCCAATTGATTTAGCATGGAAAAATATTTCTCCTAAATAATTAACCAAATAAGAGGAGGAATCACGCATAATCATTTCCCATTGTAATGATAGGCTCGACTTATAGACAAAGTATAGATTACCATTAATCAGGGTGTCTTTCTCAATATATGTGCTATCTATTTTTCCTGTCGGAACTTCACCTCCAGGCTCAAGAGTAAATTCATGATATATCCAATAGTTCCCTATAGCCATAGGAAAATACGTTGTATTTGGATCTTTAGGATGATGAATTACAGTATCTTCAACTTTGCTGCATGATGTTGCAAGAATGATAAAAACTGCTATAAAGACTAATCCATTTTTTATCGATTGCATATTATTTGATTTTACTTAAGCCTAAAACTGCCGATTCATCTTTTGGGTAGATTAACAGAACTTTCTGGAATAATATTTTTGCCTTGCGTAATTTACCCTCATAAAAATAATTCCATGCTGTACTGATCATCACATCGTATGTAAAAGGATATTGATTAATTAATAATTCAAGGTATCGCGATGCCGCTTGATATTCTTTTCGACTCAGATAAATCTGCCCAAGTCGTAAGTTGGCTGTATAATTATTCGGCGCAATTTTCAGAATATCTTTGTACTGAAGAATTACTTGTGCCCAATTTCCAACTGCCGCAGCTGGATAAGTAAGCCCTAAGCGAGCCTCAATACTCAAGGGTCTAAGATGAATCGATCGTTGATAATAACTTATTGACTCAGTATAAAGGCCAGATAAATAGTTTAACCAAGCCATTCGTAAATTTATTTCATAAGAATCCTCAGAATAATACTTCACTAAGGTTTGGATTGCTTCACTATACTTCCCTTCATTTTCTTGCGAATAACTTTGCACAAAAGCATTCTGAAGATCTTCCTGGCTTTGTGCTTTAGCATTTAGGCTTAGCACGAATAGAATAATCAAACCAATAATTTTATATTTCATATTTATTGTATTTTAAATTTCCAAATTAATCCTCCTGTTACACTCCAGTATTGATAGTTTACATTATGCTCATCACGTGTCACCTCTTCATAGGAGACCTGAGTCTTCAATACATGACGTTTAGAAAAGTGCCCCGCAACAAAAAACTCTACATTTTTACTTAGCAAATAAATTGCTTTTGCACTAACTAACGATTTGATATTATCCGTAGTATTATAACCATAGCCCATACTAAAGACATTGTAATTTTTAATTTCTCCAAAAGTACCTCCCACTTCCATCCACAATTTTGACAAAGTTTTAAACCCAAAATTCTGATGAAAAATAAAACCTGGCTTCTCTTTCTCAATCTTTACTGATGCCGATGAATAGGAATATAAATTCAGATTACTAAATGGATAATACATCATATTTAGCCCAAATTGGGTCTGGTTTGTATTTGAATAATCAGAAACTCCCATTTCCAAGCCCATTCTAACATTTCGAAAACGTCTATAAATAATTGCACCCATTAAATAGTTGTTCTCACTAAATTCCCATGGGGCAATACTGTATGAACCGTCAACAACATCTTGCCTTAAAATATAAGGATCTCCTGTATTAAAAGAATAACCAAATGATAGGCGCAATTGCCATCTTTCATTTAATCGAAATTCAGGTACAATAGAAATATTTTGCTGGGAAACAGTATAAGTTCTTATTGTTAATGAATCTTTTACATCGATGCTAGCCACATCTGAAAACTGAATATTAGAGTATGAAATATCTATCTCCAACCATGGATAAATATGGTGATGGGCTGCCAACCCCCATAAAGATTGTCCTTGTTGATAGTGCATATAGGCTAAATCAACATTTCTGTTTTTCTCCAATGAAGAATTGTCCAATGGAATGGCTGATCCTCCTCCACCAAAT
>Ga0164315_10002261_pt1 | contig 14758 bp, 17 predicted proteins | sample GuaBasSedimGuay6_FD_113737 | JGI IMG/M metagenome (GOLD analysis project Ga0164315, IMG submission 113737) | Subseafloor sediment microbial communities from Guaymas Basin, Gulf of California, Mexico - Guay6, Core 4569-2, 0-3 cm | ecosystem: Environmental > Aquatic > Marine > Hydrothermal vents... | reverse complement strand
GCCTGAAGGGTTTACTCATTTCGTAATGAAGTTTGATGGTGTCAGTGAAATTCACAAAAATAAAGAAACATTTGGTGATCCATTGGGGTATGGCACAATGGAGTATGTTTATCACCTCATGGCTAAAGCTTGTGGGATAGATATGATGCCTTGCCGGTTGCTGAATGAAGGGAATAGACGTCATTTCATTACTCAGCGGTTTGACCGGAAAGGCAATCAAAAGATACATGTACAAACTTTAAACGGCATTGCACATGTAGATTACAAAAAGGTCGGCTCGTACTCATATGAAGAATTATTTTCTCTTGCAAGAGTGCTTAAGTTTACTCCGGATGATGCAACTCAAATATTTAAACGAATGGTTTTTAATATTATTGCACGTAATCATGACGATCATTCTAAAAATTTTGGATTCATGCTTGACAATCAACACAAGTGGCAACTGGCGCCTGCCTACGATTTAGCTTACAGCTACAAGCCGGGAAGTCCGTGGGTAAGCAGTCATTGGATGAAGCTCAATGGAAAGAGAGACAACTTTATCCGCGAAGATTTTTATAGTCTGAAAAAAATAAGCCCTATATTTACCAAACGGAAAATTGATCATATCATTGAGGAAATCACTGAGCACGTTTCAGAATGGAATAATCTGGCTATTGAACATAGTGCCCCACAATCATTAATCAAATTAATAAGTAGCAATTTACGATTAAAAATTTAGTGATCCCATCTTAAAAAATTACAATCGAATTAGGGAGATAGACTACTTAATCCCAACAACTGCTTGCACTCTGACCGGAGGACTCTATAAGCGCGATTATGGCAAGCCGCATGGTGAATGAGCTTCACTCTATTAGCTCCTTTTCAGCCCCGTTGCCATTTTCGAGTTGAGCGATAGATTCAATCAGTCGTCGCCGGTGATTAAGGGTTCGAATCTATCGATACTTTTCATTCAGGTTGACAAAACATACCAAATAGGTATATTAAGTATACCATGGATTTTGAATTTGACCCGAAAAAATCGGACAGCAATAAAAATAAACATGGGATTGATTTTATTGAGGCCCAAAAGCTTTGGAATGATCTTGATTTATTAGAAATACCGGCGAAAACAAACGATGAAATAAGATTCCTGGTAATTGGTAAAATAGACGAAAAACATTGGACTGGGATTATTACATATCGCAATGATAATATACGTATTATCTCAGTACGCCGTGCCAGAAATGAGGAGATTGAGCTTTATGAAGGCTAAAGAATTAGACAAGAAGTTTGATGAAGGGAAAAGTGTTTTAGAACATCTGGACCTTTCAAAGGCAAGACGTCCGAACCAGGAGCAAAAAAGAGTTAATGTCGATTTTCCTATTTGGATGATTCAGTCATTAGATAAAGAAGCCAAACGTCTTGGTGTTCCACGGCAGTCGATTATTAAAATTTGGCTTGCTGAAAGATTACATAAATCCGCTACCATATAGAATTCGAACCTGCCGTTCCACATTGACTGGGAACTGTAACCCGGGGCGATCTTTTCCCAAAGTGAGTAAAGAAAAAAGCGAAGGCTGAAAGGCAAAAAAAATATCAGTGGGCTTTTATGAATGGCAAACAAGTCAGAATCAAAAGATCAAAAACGATAGATGATGTACATCTAACAGAACTTGGACAAGGGCAATTAACTGAAGCAACAATGAATTTATAAATATGAAAAGTGAGTATAATAACAAATTTTAACTTGCTAACAAATCGTCCAACAAAGTAAGATGCTACGGTCAATATGTCGATTGAGTTGATTTTTTTTGTCATCTTTAAGACGGAGATCCTAAACATTAAATGTGCTCAAAATCAGAATAAATGATGGATATAAAAACCGCCAACACGATCTTGTATTGTAGAAAATGGGAAGAGACTGTTGTTTTTTACAAAACACGGCTAAGGCTACAGGTAACTACTTCTCGTGAATGGTTCGTGGAGTTCAAGTTAAATGAGGCATCTCGTCTGAGCATTGCAGATGAAGCCAGGACATCAATTGATAGCAGCGGTGGTGAAGGCATTACCATCACACTAGAAGTAGATGATATTGAAATGATACATTTATACTTGAACGAAGTAGGACTTGATCCAACACCGATAAAAAAACATGGTTGGGGGGCGAGAGTTATTCACATTTACGACCCTGAAGGCAATAGGCTCGAGTTCTGGTCTCCAAATACTGAACTCGATAAAATCACCCAACAAAACTTTTGCAGCGGGTCGTAAAAAGCCGCCCTGCGGATTAGCAATGGACATATCGACCTTAATGTGGGGACTGATATTTGGTTCAATAGGTTTAGGATTTTTTGTTTATGGCAAAAAACAAAAAGCTGTTATTCCTCTTTTTAGTGGAATAGGGTTAATGGTAATTCCATATTTTATTCCAAATATATTTATTCTTGTTTTTTCAGGTATTGTTTTGATAGCATTACCTTATTTTATTAGAATTTAATGGAATATATTTCTAATGCGTAGCTTGGGGTTAGTTCCCCCTGATACCGGAGAAAACACAAATCTGGAAGGATCTTGCCAAGGGCGTTCTAACACCCAGAAATTTTATAAGAGGCTGAACCGGAACTCCTATAATCTTGCCATGCTGTCTGTTGAAGACGGAAAAAACTTCCCATGCCTGAAGGTTTCTCTGACTGCAAGATCCAGCTATGCTCCATGGGTGCGGAGCGATTTTACCGGTTTTGAGATTGCTTCCTGTGAGATGGCCACGTTCACGCTTCCTGAGTCTGTGGCAGACGTGGCCAGAGAATTCTGGAAACCAGCAAATTGAAATTTATCAGAGCGACGACGGGCAGACGCAGATTCATGTTCGCCTTAAGAAAGATACCCTCTGGCTATCGCAGGCACAGATGGCAGAACTGTTTGACAAGGATTCTGACACCATTGATTTACATTTAAGAAATATTTATAAATCCTATGAATTGGAAAAATCGGCAACTACCGAGGAATCCTCGGTAGTTCGGCAGGAAGGTAAACGTCAGGTTCGTCGAAAAATTAAATTTTACAATCTGGTGGTAGACTTTCACTGACGGGAATAAACGAAGTGGTGCCTTTTTGTTCGTAGATTTTCTGTACCGAAATGGTCGACTATTGTCTGAGAATGGGATACCAGTAATCAATGAGATTAATTGAATGGGAAGTTACAGAAGATGGCTACGAAGAGCAAATCAGGATCAGGTTGGTTTAAATGAAATACAGGTGGTTATAAAAGATTTAAAAGGAATTGATCCTTATTAAAGATTGATGAAGCATATTCAGGAGCTGAAAAACTGTTATAGATATGATTGAAAGCCTTTCAGGGGTAAAATATTGTCATAAAAGGGAGTACTTCGAACTAAAGCTCTCCCTTTTATGATATCACAAGCAGGTTACTCAACAGGATAGCCGGCCTTGTCCCATGCCTTCCAGCCGCCATCCAGATTCTTTGTATTTTTATACCCCATCCTGCAAAGGGTGCAAGTGGCCAGGCACCCTCTTCCTCCTGACTTGCAGTACATTATAATATTCGCATTTTTGTCTGGAATTTTTCCAGCAATCTTGAACTCCAAAAGCCCCCTTGGAATATTCATCGCACCTGGAATATGACCCATCTTAAATTCCTTGCTGGTACGGCAGTCCAGAAATATGTCTCCGCCTTTATCCAGTAATGCCTTGGCTTCGGACACAGATACCTCACAAATAATCTTTTTAGCCTCGGTCACCATATCTTTGCCCGTCTTGTCCTGGGCAATGGTTACTTGTGCAACCAGAATCAATACTGAAACAATGGCAAACACCAACAGTTTACGTTTTTTCATCATATCTTCTCCTTTTGATTTAGCAGTTAACACTGCTGAAATCTGTTATATATATTAAGGGCCTTGAAATTATTGCCCTTTAGTCATTCCGCCTTTTTTCGGGTATTCTATCCATTGGTACAATAACTGTTTTGTTTGCATTCAACTCTTTTTTTTCAACATCTCTGGAAAGCAGAAACAATTTTGTGCTTCCGTGACAGGCATTGCATGTTTTGTTCTGGGGTGTCTGTCGCCGGATATTATGAGGGGTCGCCATTTTCCACGTGGAGAGCCTGTCAAAATTTTTCAATCCATTCTCTGCATAAAATTTGAATGAGGACTGATCCACTGGAATATGACGCACCAGAACAAATGTTTCAGGCCTTTTTTTGGATTTCAAGGGATTCAGGCCGATCTTAAACTGCATATCGGATTTTGCAGTCTTATAGTATTTAAGGCCCTTCTCATCTTTCCCAAAATGACATGCATAGCAGTTTTTATATGCCTGGGAATGGCAGACATTACAACTCACCCGGTCTTTGTGAATCCAGTGATTTTTAACATTTTCAGACGCTGTCTCATAGATGGTTTCATGGCAGTTCAAACACTTGGGACCATTTTCCACTTCATAGCGATTGGCATAATCCTTTCCATCACCATGCATCTCTTCACCAGTGTGGCACTTATTGCATTTAAAATATTTTTCTTTATGGATGTCTGGTTTAAGTCCCTTGTTTTTACCCAAATACTCCTTGCCGATCCGGCTCCCGTGACAGGCGGTACAGACCTGTTGCATTGGAGGTTTTCTCTGGAACAGGTGTCCTTCCAGCAAGCCCCCGTCTACCGATTCCGGACGGCTGATATGACACTGCCCGCAACTGCTGTGGCAGGAATTGCAATGGCCCTCCCTGGCTGCATTAATCTTTTCATACACAGATGGGTTTGAATCAGCTCTTTTGTCTATCATCTTTTTAATCGGCGAAAGACTCACGTGAAGGCTGGATTTATAATTTTCTATCATATCCTCATGGCAAGCACCGCAGGCATTTGAGGGATCAGGAAAGGACGGGTCTTTGGTTACGCCTTTATGGGCCTTTTGCCAGTCAGGTTCGTTTGGGTTGCCGCCATGACATTCATGACACCCTATTTCACCATGGTTTTCATCTTCCGCTATTTCACCATCAACAAAAATTTTTTCATGAGGAGCCAACGGCTCGACTTCTCCGCCTCACCCCTCTCCTTCTGTTATAGCTGAACCTCCCGGTTTTCCTACCTTTGATTTAGCAATCAGCCTTGTGAGTTTTATCAACTTTGGGGCATTTGTATGACAGGTAAAACAAAAATTTTCTTTTTCTGAAGATTGAGCCCCCGCGCTGCTATAAAAAAAAACAAAAAAAATACAAAAAATCAATCCGAAACAATGCTTAAATTTAATGGTTTTCATGGTCTGCTCCTAATATTTCATACTTCAAATTTTCTTTTCAGCCTGTATAAACAGACCTGCTTGTGGTTGATCAACTTCAAATGAAAAGATTCTTTTATTTTATAAACAATAGCAATAGTTGTGCCAAAAAAAATATCCGACTATCCATTCAAACATAAGCCACTAAAAATAAAAGGAATAATTGTAATTGTAAAATCCATTTTTGCCTGGGAAAGATGAAAACCCATCCACAATACAGGAACAATCAGCACCCACTTGCTAAAAATAAAGGGAACAATATGTTCCCCTTACAGCCCATTTGTCAGGACTGCAATTCACACCGGCTTTATTTCACAAATTCCTTATAGATGATTGACATCATATGCATATTATTGTTAAATGTTCGCAGGGATTTTTCCTTATATTGAATAAGGGATATTTTAAATGGACCGGTCTGAAAAACAAATTCAAAAGTATTATCAAACGATTCTGGACAGCATCGCAGACGGGGTCTTTACTGTTAATCTGGATTTGCGCATTACCTCCTTTAACAAGGGATCGGAAACCATCACTGGAATCCCGAGGGAACAGGCCATTGGGAAATCTTGCAATGAAATTTTAAAAGCCAGTGTGTGTAAAACAAAATGCCTCATTCAGCAGACAATCAAGGAAAAAAACCCCATTGTAAACATGCCCGTTTATATTCTTCGCCCTGACAAAAAGCGCATTCCCATCAGCGTGACAACAGCCCTGCTGAAAAATTCAAAAGGTGAAATCATCGGGGGTGTGGAGACATTCAGGGATCTGACGGTCGTGGATAACCTCAGGAAAGCACTTCGGAAACAACACTCTTTTGATGATATTGTCAGCAAAAGCGGGAAAATGATGGAGCTTTTTTCGATTCTTCCCCAGATAGCCGAAAGTAACAGCACTGTATTGGTCACAGGAGCCAGCGGCACAGGAAAAGAACTTTTTGCCAGGGCTATTCATAATAACAGCCGGAAAAAGAACGGGCCGTTTATCGCAATCAATTGCGGTGCATTACCCGATACCCTTTGTGAAGCTGAACTTTTCGGATACAAGGCCGGCGCATTTACAGATGCTAAAAAAGACAAGCCCGGTCGATTTGCCCTGGCCCAGGACGGAACAATTTTTCTAGATGAAATAGGAGATATCTCAAAAGCGGTGCAGATACGTCTTCTCCGTGTCCTGGAGAATAAGACCTATGAGCCGTTGGGGTCCACTGAAACAATCACGACAAACGCCAGGGTAATTGCTGCGACGCATCAAAATCTTGAAAAACTGGTTGAGAAAGGAGAGCTCAGAGAGGATTTGTACTTTCGGATTAATATCATAAAATTGTCCCTGCCCTCCCTTTTGGACAGAAAAGAAGATATCCCCATCCTGGTGGATCATTTTATAGATCGATTTAATCATTTAACCGGCAAAGAAATTGTAGCCCTGTCCCAAAAAGCCATAGCCGCGCTCATGCTCTATGACTGGCCGGGAAATGTACGCGAGCTTGAAAATGCCATAGAGCATGCCTTTGTCCTCTGCCGGGGTGACATGATCCGCCTGCACAACCTGCCGGACCGGATGGTGCCCAAACGTGACGTCATGCTTGTCCCGACAGGATTGACCCTCAAAGAAATTGAAAAACACGCTATCCAGCAGGCGCTTCAAAAAAACCAATGGAAAAAAATGGCAACGGCCCGGGAACTCGGCATTGACAAAAATACCCTGCGCCGCAAGATCAACCGGCTTGAAATATGGTCCTAGCTGGATATTGGCGGAAAGGTAAGGATATATATGAAAAAGAAAATAACATACACTGATGAGCCAAAGGGAAAAGTAAAAGTCGTCTCTGACTTTCTGCCATCCCCGGAAGAATTGGTATTCAAAGATGAAACGGTTAAGGTAACAATAGCACTTAGTAAAGTCAGCGTTGATTTTTTTAAAAAGTAAGCAAAAAAGTATAATACACAATACCAGAAGATGATACGCCGTCTTTTGGATGAATATGCCACTCATCAGGCTTAATTGAAAGCGATCTATAACCCTCATGATTCGTTCTGAATCCGATATCACCATTAAATAAGTTTTTTACAAAGAGGCCTAAATTATCTATAATTTCAAATAGTGCAGATTAATGCGAGGAACACGACCCCATATTCGCCGTTTTTTTTAAAATAGTACAATTAATCGGCAGGAAGGGGAACCTCAGAAAGCGATTAAAGGTTTTGAGCATGTTGTGAAATTAAACCCCAAAGATGATTTTGCATGGCTTTCTCTTGCCAAACTCTATTTTAGAATGAAAAAAGCAAAAGAAACTATTCGTTGCTGCAATAAATTATTAAAGATGAGAAAATCTATAAGTGCCGCTGTTTCAATGGTTTCCCAAGCTATGAATATGACAGGTAACTATCCAGGCGCAGTAGAATTACTTGAAGGCTATCTACAAAATCAGCCTGAAAATGACATGTGGTGGTTTGTGCTTTCAGAAATATATGAATATCGAGATAATCGGGAGGCTGCTTTAAAAGCGGCAATAAAATGCAAAAATATACTTAAGAAATATCAACACAACATTGATGCTGACAATTTGCAACAGGTAGAAAGCAAAATTAGAAGATTATCACAATAAGTAAAACCATAACCTGTCAGTTCAGGTGACAGCCAGGGTCTGCGCCGCTTTGGCAGGTTGTTGTAAATTGAAATATACAAATTTTAGCAGAGGTTGTGGTAACCCTGGCTGCACCTGACTTCTGCGTTCGGCATATAAAAAAGATCTATTGACATAGCATGGATACCATGTTACCGTGAATACATGATACGATCGTTTAAAAATCAGGGTACCGAAGATATTTTCGATGGGAAAAACAGCAAAACTGCCCGAAAATTATGTCCGCGAGATATATGGAAAATTGCAGCCCGAAAGCTGGAGCAGGTTGACTCTGCAAGAGATCTTGACGATTTAAAAGTTCCCCCTGGAAATCGATTGGAAACGTTATCTGGAAATCGAGATGGACAGCATAGTATTCGGATCAATGATCAGTATCGAGTATGCTTTGAATGGAATATTGGTAATGCAGACGATGTTGAAATTGTCGATTATCATTGATAATTTAGGAGAATATCGTGGTTAGAATTCCAAAATTTAGGGAACCGACGCATCCTGGTGAAATGTTGATAGAAGAATTTTTGATTCCAATGTCAATAACTCAGCGTGATTTGTCCAAAGCTATTCATGTTCCTTACCAGCGGATAAATGAAATTGTTAATGGCCGACGGGGCATTACACCCAGTACCGCTTTACGTTTAGCCAAATTTTTCAATATGTCAGAAGATTTTTGGATGAATTTACAGCTTCGTTGGGACCTGTATCGTGCGAAGCGCTCAGAAGAAGAAAAACTACAAATGATAAGGCCCTACACATCTTCTGAATCCACAGCTCATCTTTAAAAGACCTCGCCGAACGAACAGAATTACAGAATTCCGTCAGCTTCAAGGCGGGATTCAAGGCGGGATTCCAGGGACACAATACTTAATCCTAACCATATAAAATGCACCGGATAAACCGGTGATTATCACGGTTGTCTTTAGCAGTCCCCAAAATCTTTATTGACTTTTGCATACGAATGATACATATATATGCATATGAGAACTACCTTAAATATAGATGACCGAATATTGGAAAAAGCTTCTTTGCTAACCGGGGTTAAAGAAAAGACATCTTTAATCCGTCTTGGGCTTGAGGCATTGATTGCATTAGAAAGCAGTAAGCGGTTGGCCAGATTAGGCGGTACTGAAAAAGAATTACAGGATATCCCTCGAAGAAGGATTACATAATCAAGTATGATTTTTGTTGATACTTCAGTATGGATTAATCATCTAAGAGATGGAGACAAACACTTAGAAAACCAGCTTATTGCTGGCAATGTAATGTGCCATCCCTATATTATTGGTGAACTTGTTTGTGGAAATATTAAAAATCGAAAAGAGATTATATCATTACTGCAAGCTTTACCAATGGCTCCACTGATTGAGTTCAACGAATATTTGTATTTTATAGAAGAACATCAATTAAATGCTAAGGGAATTGGTTTCGTTGATATACACCTTCTTGCCTCGGCATTATTAGCACAGATTAAACTGTGGACTGCTGATAAAAGATTAAATTCTGCTGCAACTGATATTGGCATAAATTACCAGAAAAGATAACCCGTCATTGCAGCGGATCGCTTGGGGCAGCGTTGCTCCCCCAAGTTCCCTCGCTCCGTTTGGCGGCCCGTGAGCCTCAACATTTTGTGATTAAAGATATAATGGAATAAAAATGAATGAAACTCAATTAAATAGAAGTCTTCAGTAGATCAAAATTACAGGGTTGAATTTATGGTTAAATTTATTCACACAGCAGATATACACCTCGACAGCCCATTAAAAGGACTTGAGGTGCATGAAGATGCGCCGGTGAAGGAAATTCGTGGAGCAACGAGACGGGCGTTTGAAAATCTGATTGACCTGGCTATAGAGGAGGATGTTGATTTTATACTAATTGCCGGTGATCTTTATGATGGTGATTGGAAGGACTACAACACCGGTCTATTTTTTTCAGCCCGGATGGGCCGATTGTCCAAGGCCGGGATAAAGGTATTTATCGTTTCCGGCAATCACGATGCAGCCAGTCAGCTAACCAGGACTATGCCATTACCTGACAATGTAACTCTTTTTTCTTCCAAAGAGTCCCAATTTGTAAAACTTGATGACCTTGGTGTCATCATCCATGGTCAGAGTTATTCCTATCGTGCTGAAACTGAAAATCTTGCTTCTCAATATCCTCAGTACGATTCTAACTATTTTAATATCGGCCTGCTTCATACATCCCTGACGGGTCGTGAAGGGCATGAGGATTATGCACCATGTACTCTTGATGATCTAAAATCCAAAGGTTATGATTATTGGGCTTTGGGACATGTCCACAAAAGGGAAATTATTTCTAAAGAACCCTGGATTGTCTTTCCAGGGAATATTCAGGGCCGCCATATTAAAGAAACCGGAGCTAAGGGTGCCACACTGGTGACTGTGGAGGATGGTCGCATTATCAAGGTTGAAGCGCTTGAACTGGATGTGCTGCGATGGGCAGTCTGCCAGGTGGATTTGTCTGAGTGCGAAACTTCCGAAAAAGTTTATGATGTGGTTCGGCAAGTCTTTGAACAGGAGCTTGACCAGGTAGACGGTAAGCCCCTTGCCATACGGCTGATTTTGACCGGTTCATGTCCAGTCCATGGCAAATTGCTTGACCAGACAACACAGTGGACCGAAGGGTTTAGAAGCATTGCTGTCCAATTTGGTGACATCTGGTTGGAGAAGGTAAAGTTTCAGACAACCCGCAAGGTGAGCCTTGAGGAAATGTTTGGGGAAGATAATCCCATTGCCGGTTTGCTAAAATCCGTTCAACAGATAGAACTGGATGGAGATACACTCTTTGGACTGGTGCCGGAATTGTCTGCTTTGAGAAACAAATTACCGGCTGAGATCCAAACAGGGGATGAAGCCTTTCTTGACCCATCTCCTGATAAAATAGAGGGGCTGCGTAATGAAATTCAGGAACTTTTGATTGCCAAACTTCTTCAACATGGAGGTGCAAAATGAGGTTGAAACGTCTCGATTTAAAAGCCTTCGGCCCCTTCACCGAAAGGCCACCCTTGGATTTTAATTCCAAAGAGCCCGGTCTCCATATCATTTTTGGCGCAAACGAGGCAGGAAAAAGTAGTTCCCTCCGAGCCCTGAAGGCTCTGCTGTATGGATTTCCTCAACAGACCCCTGATAATTTTATTCACAACTATGATCAGCTACTAGTAGGCGGCTGTCTTGAAAATAGTGCGGGAGAAAAGATTATCTTTCAACGTCGTAAAAAACGTATCGGTGATATTATTAATGAGGCGGGCGATCCTCTTGATTTGGGTGTTTTAGCGCCATTTCTCAATGGTGTTGAACCGGAAATTTTTGAATCTCTTTATGGAATTGATCATGATACTTTGGTCCAAGGGGGAAAAGATATTCTTGCCCAGAAGGGTGAGGTGGGCCAAGCCTTGTTTGCCGCCGGTGCCGGTATTTCTTCATTAAGGGAGGTCATTGATCAGCTTGAAAAAGAGGCGGTGGCCCTTTTCAAGTCGGCAGGTCAATTGCCTGAGATCAATAAGGCGGTTAAAAGATTCAAGGAACTACAGAAAGAGATTAGAATAGTTAGTCTTTCTTCCAAGGCCTGGAAAGATCATAACAAAGCCCGAAAAACTGCTGAGGCAGAGCGGAGCAATTTGGAGAAAGAGCGAAATCAAAATAATAAAGAGTTGCAACGTCTTGATCGATTGGTGAAAGCTATTCCCGAGTTGGCTTCTTTGAAATCCTGGCATGACCAGCAATTGGCATTGGGAAATATCATTCCGCTGCCCCCGGATTTTACCGAGAGATACCGGCAGGCCGGTCAGGAGATGCGTGAGGCCAACCAGCATTTACAAAAAGATACTGACTACCAGACAAAACTTGAAGAAAAGCGTAACGCCATTTCGTTTAATAAGGATCTCTTAAACCAGGCAGAAAGGGTGGATGATTTTCATCAACGTCTCGGTGAATACCGCAAAGGCCAGAAGGACATTCCCGTAAGGAATGGTATGCGAATCAGTCTCAGTAGAGAGGCTGCCGGCTTACTAAAACAGGTTAGGCCGGATTTGAGTTTAGAATTGGTTGAAACTTTAAGACCGGTACTTTCTAAAAAAAAGACCATTCAGACATTGAGTTCACAATACGAGGCAATAAACCAGCAACTTACACTGGCACAAAAGAAGGTTAAGGCTGTAGAACAGGAAAGCAAAGATTTAAAGAAAGACCTGGTTGACTCCCCAGAGGTAAAGGACCCCCTGGCGCTTGTTCAAGAGGTAAAATTGGCTCAAAAGATTGGAAATGTTGATGGGCAGTTGGAAAAAAGCAGAACTGATGTTGAAATGAATAAAAAGGAATGTCTTGCAGAACTCAAGCGGATTGGCCTTTGGTCTGGTGATTTGGCAGCACTCATGGGACTCTCACTTCCTCTTTCCGAAACTGTGCAGCAATTTGAAAAAAGTTACAGCGAGATTGCGGTAGAAAGACGTGAGATCCAAAAAGAACTTAAAACGGCTGAAAAAGAGCTTAAGCACATTCGGGTTGATATCAAAAAGGTAGTGTATGCGGGAGAAGTTCCTTCAGAGGAAGAATTGAGCCTGACCCGTAAAAAACGGGAACAGGGCTGGCAACTTGTGCGGCGGGAATGGCTTGATCAAGAGGACGTAACCAAAGAAAGTAAGTCTTATGATCCTGAACTATCGCTTCCTGATGCCTATGAAGGATATGTGGAGCAGGCTGATATTCTTGCAGATCGACTACGCAGAGAAGCAGACCGGGTAGCAAATGCAGCCTCCTTTAGAGCTCAGGAAGAGGCTCTTCATGAGGTCATAGCAGAGAATAACAAAAACATAACGGCATTAGAACTTAGAGCACAAGAACTTCATAAATCCTGGCTCTGCGCATGGCAACCTTCTGAAATTACTCCCCTATCCCCAAAGGAAATGATCGGTTGGTTGACTGAGATCGATAAGCTCCGTTTCATGGTGAGAGACAACTTCAAGAAGGAGCAGGAAATCGAGAAGGGTGTACAGTACCGAAAAAAGCTTAAACAGGCATTACAAGATGAACTCAATTTAATTGGGGTAGAGGGCACTCCTGCTGGTGAAGAGCTTGGACCGGTTTTGATTTTTGCGGAAACTGTCTTGAATAGAATTGCCGACCAAAAGGCAGGTTTTGAAAAATTCAAAGAAAGACAAGAACAAACACAAAAGGCTTATTTTCAGACAGAGGAAGATCTTAAAGATGCCCAAGATGCCCTGACCATTTGGCAAAAGCAGTGGAAAAAAGCCTTTTTGGATTTGGGACTTACGGGCGAGGTCACAACTATTGAAGCAATTGACCTTATTGAAACTCTTCAAAATTGTTTTGAAAAATTGAAAGAGGCAGATGACCTTAAAAAGCGTATTGACGGTATTGAACGTGATGCGGCTGAACTGAAAGCGGAGGTGAATGTCCTGCTTGAGAAAGTGGCTCCTGTCATGTTGAATTTGCCTTTGGACCAGGCAATCCTGGAATTGCGAATTATGCTCAGCCAAGCTCAAAAAGACAGTACGCTGTATGACAAACTTTCTGAGGAGATAGATTCTTTAAAAAAAGAAGTCTCCACAGCTAAAAAAGCTTTTCAAAATGCAAGAAAGCAGATGGATGAACTCCTTGGCATAGCTAAATGTGAAAAACCGGAAGAATTGGCAGCAGTAATAGCCAGGTTTATGGAATATCAGCGCTTACAGGAAAAAATTTCTGATACCGAGGCAATCCTGGCTAAGATCGGAGCTGGTGTTCCGCTTGAAGAGCTTATCCGACAGGCAACAGAGGTTGATGCCGATGAATTGCCCGGCTTGATTGGGTCTCTGCAAAGGGATGTTGAGGAAAGGATAAATCCTGGGATTAATGAAATCTCCCAAGTGATCGGAGAGGAAAACACCAAGCTTGCCGCCATGGATGGCAGTGCTAAGGCTGCTGAGATAGCGGAAAAAATGGAACAGGAACTCACCAGAATACGGCGACTGGCTGAAAGGTATTCGCTGTTAAAGCTGGCCTCCAAGATTTTACAGCAGGAAATAGAACGCTACCGGGAAGAGCATCAGGACCCGGTTTTGAAAATTGCTTCCGGGTATTTTAACAATCTGACCATGGGCTCCTTTGTAGGGCTACGTACCGATGTGGACGATAAGGGTGGACCGATTCTTGTCGGTGTGCGACCGGATAATTTGCGTCTGACAGTGGACAAAATGAGTTCGGGAACTCGTGATCAGCTTTTTCTTGCCCTGCGCCTTGCCACTTTGGAGTGGCGCCTTGAAACGAATGAACCCATGCCCTTTATTGTGGACGATATTCTAATAAACTTTGATGATGACCGTTCCAAAGCAACCCTTGAGGTTTTGGCTGATTTATCGAAGAAAAATCAGGTGATTCTTTTTACACACCACAAGCGAATTGTAGAAGAAGCGAAAACTATTAAAGGAAATGACATTATTCAAATCCATGAATTATGATTGAATAAAAAAATGGTGTGATCATCATTTTTCAAGGTTTTATCAGGTAAACGTTGGGAATTTTTAAAGGAGATGACTGGTTCGGGTCCTATGTCTATTAGGGAAACAGCACGAAAGGTAGGCAGGGATATCAATAGTAGTATCATTTTTATATGAAAAGCATAGCTGACAAATTAAAATAATTTAGAAATAATACTAAGGATGAAAAGTTTTCAGAGTTATGCAAAGTGTGTGATTTTTATGGATGAATAAAAAAGGCTAATATTTAATTTTTGTAAGGGTAGTATCAAATGTATAAAAAACATGTTCTTATCCTGAATCTCTTGTTTGAAACATCTTTTAAAACCAGTTTTGACAAAAGAATCGCT
>Ga0164315_10002260_pt1 | contig 14758 bp, 17 predicted proteins | sample GuaBasSedimGuay6_FD_113737 | JGI IMG/M metagenome (GOLD analysis project Ga0164315, IMG submission 113737) | Subseafloor sediment microbial communities from Guaymas Basin, Gulf of California, Mexico - Guay6, Core 4569-2, 0-3 cm | ecosystem: Environmental > Aquatic > Marine > Hydrothermal vents... | reverse complement strand
TACCAATGATGCGGTCTATCACTGGGTGCGAACAAGAAGTGCAAAATATAAAACCGTTGTAATTATGGCTGGAAAAGGTTCATCAGCACAAACTGACCCTGAAATTTATGTGACACCAAGCAATAAATCAATTGACCATAAAAACCCTAAAAAAGCGACCAAAGCCGATAGATATGGCGTTAAAGTTTATTTGGTCGGCACCAATAAAGGAAAAACATATATATCCAACCATTTAATGCTGGAAACAACAAGCAAAGGACGATTTCATTTTTATAAAGGGGTTAGGCAGGATTATTGTGATCAAGTTACCTCAGAAGTCAAAGCCCCACACAAAAGCATTAGACATGGCAAAGTCTGGCAAAAAAAATCAGGAAGAAGAAATGAAGCTTTCGATGCCGAAGATTACGCACTTCATGCCGCTCGTGCCATTAGAGTACATTTATTAAGTAAAAAACAATGGAATAATATAGAAAACGATTTATCTCAAGCGGATATGTTTAATGCCCCTTTGCTCCCTGAGCCAGAAGAGGCAAAAAAAGAACCCTCAGAAACAAAACGTAATTTATTTGAAAGGCTTAATGGTTAATGACTGATTGTGTAATACGACTCGCTCAAGCTAAAGATGCACTTCATGCCACTTTGACAGGCGTGAAAACAAAATCAATATCAGACGATGGCATGAGCCAAGATTTTGTTGATTTATCCACCAGTGAATTAAAAACCTATATTAACCAACTTGAAGAAGAATGTGGTAATGGAACAGGCAGAAAAAGAGGCTCTGTAAGATTTTATGGATAATATAAAAATACTAGATCAGCATGGTCGCCCCATGATGAGTAATGCTTATCGAGGAGCAAGAACAGGTCGTGAATTAGGCACTTGGAATCCACCTTTACGATCTGCTGATGCTGATTTACTCCCTGCTATTAACAAATTAATGGCACGGTCTAATGACCTAAGCCGTAATTACGCCCAAATTTCAGGGGCTATACAAATACAATTAGATAACATAGTAGGATCAGGATTGCGGTTATCTGCTAAACCTGACTACAAATTGTTAAATAAAAGTGCTGACTGGGCGGCTGAATGGTCACGAGATACAGAACAAAAATTTAGAAATTGGGCTGATAATCCTGCTTGTTACATTGACGCATCGAGGAGGCTCACTTTTGGTGGAATGATTGGGCTTGGATACCGACATTTTTTAACATCAGGTGAGATACTCGCTTCATCAGAATGGATCAACAACCCAAACTCAAATATTTCTACAGCTATACAAATGATTGACCCAGCAAGATTGTCAAATCCTTATGAAAAAATGGATAACACACATTTAAAAAAGGGGGTTTATCTTAATAATTACACTGCCCCCATTGGCTACAGCATCAGAGAGGCAATGGAAAGCGATGCTATTTACGGCACTGGCTCATATAAATGGAAAAAAGTACAAAAACAAACTGCATGGGGACGCGCTCAAATAATCCATATTTTTGAGCAAGAAAGGGCAGGTCAAACAAGGGGTAAATCAGGTTTAGCCTCTGTTATTGCAAAAAGTAAAATGCTGGAACGTTTTCAAGATGCATCCTTAGAATCCGCTATTATTAACAGCATGTTTTCAGCAACTATTAAAACAGATTTTAACTATTCTCAAGTGGCAGAAATTTTAGGCAGTCAATCAGACGCTTTTGAATTGTCAGATAAAATACTGGCTCAAAAAGCGGATTTTTATAGTGATAAATTGTCCCTCGATGGCGGTGCAAGAGTTACACATCTTTTACCAAATGAAGAACTAGATTTAAAATCACCACAAAACCCTGGACCCAACTTTGCAGAGTTTGAAAAATCGACCTTAAAAAATTTAGCGGCTGGATTAAATATCACTTATGAACAACTCGCACGAGATTATTCAGACACCAATTACTCAGGTGCTAGAGCTGGATTAATGGAGAGTTGGAAATTCTTCACAACAAAACGCCACTTGATAGCAGGACGTTTTGCAACAGAAATTTATTTGTTATGGTTAGAAGAAGCGATCAGTAGCGGTTTAGTTGACCACCCTTACGGCTCAAGTACAAAAACATTAGGCAAAGAAAAGTGGGCGGTCGGTCGTTGCCAATGGATAGGCCCAGGTAAAGGACATATTGATCCACTCAAAGAATCCCGTGCCGACCAACTAGAAATGCAAATGGGTACAAAAACCTTAGAAAATGCCTGTGCCGAACGAGGGCAAGACTGGGAGGAAGTCATGGAACAGCAAGAACGGGAAGAATTAAGAAAGCTGGAAGTGACCGCAAGGCGAAATCAAAGAATAAAAGAATTAGGTTTAGAAAACGACACATTAGAATCACAAGCCGCTTAAAGCGGTTTTTTTATGAGTAACACTATGAAAAATTTTCCACAAATAGCCTCAAGAATATTTAATCGACCATTATTACTAGATTCTTCGTATGCCCGTCTGTTTTTCGGTGCTTTGTCTGATCGCATGAATATAGAGACATTAATTACTATTTCTGGACAAAAAATGTCCAAAAAAGATTTAAAAGTGATGGCTCAAGGCTATTCAAAAAAACAAAATCGACCATATCGGGTCGTTAATAATATCGCTATTATCCCAATTATTGGCACATTAACCCATAAATTAGGATCGTTAACCCCTTACAGTGGTATGACGGGATATGACGGCATTAGAGTCAATTTAGATATAGCCATTAATGATTCAGACGTGAAAGGTATTTTACTAGATATTGATTCGCCTGGTGGCGAAGTGTCGGGCTGTTTTGATTGTGCAGATTATATTTACGCACAACGTGATACAAAACCTATCTGGTCAATTGCCAATGAATTAACAGCCAGTGCCGCATACGCAATTGCCAGTGCATCCTCAAAAATAATCACCCCAAGAACGGGGGAGCTTGGATCAATCGGTGTATTAACCGCCCATGTCGATCAATCAAAAATGTTAAAAAAACAAGGGGTGAAAGTCACCCTTATTTATTCAGGTGCTTATAAAGTGGATGGCAACCCTTACGAAAAATTAAAAAAATCCACTCAAGAAAAACGTCAATCAGAAATTAATAACATCCGTCAACTATTTGTTCAAATAGTCGCAAGAAATAGAGGAGTTGAAGAGCAGCATATTTATGACACTGAGGCTCAAGTTTATCTAGGTCAAGAAGCCGTCTCAGCAAAGTTAGCAGATAAAGTTATGTCTTTTGATCAAACATTAATAGAGTTTGATCAATATCTGTCCACCAATATTGGACAATTAAAAACAGGAGCCAAAAAAATGGCAAAAGTACAAAAATCACCCACTGAAGCTGGTTCTAATTTAATGGATTCAAAGGGGGCATTAAAAAAAATCAAAACAAAGTTTTTTAAAAAGGGGGCAAAAGAAGAACGTTCACGCATTGCTAGCATACTACAAAGTGAGCAAGCGGTTGATCGCATGGATAAAGCCCATCAATTAGCTTTAGGTACAAGTTTAAGCTCTAAAGATGCGATCACTGTTTTAGCTCAAACAGAAAAAACAAGCATTTCACCGTTGCATGACGCAATGGCCAATACACTACAGCCAAAAATAGGGGCTGATCACTCAAATGATGAAAACCTTATCAATGATTCTGACACTATGATGTCAGCCTTCAATTTAGCGAAAGGTAAAAAATAATGACCGAAGAAAATTTAGCATCAAATGACTCTGAAATTTTTGACAACGATTCTTTTTTATTGGGTGGTGGCTTAACTCAATCAGGTCTTTTAACCTTAGGTGAAAATTTAATTGCAAACTCTTTACTTGGACGTGTTGCAACGTCTGGTAATCTAGTAGAACTGGATTTAGGTGCGACTGACGGTTCTGAGAAAGTGGTTGGGATTTTAATTTACCCAATTGATGCGACCGTAGCGAATAAAAATTGTCAATATTATTATTCAGGTGAATTTAATAAATCATTAGTTAATTGGCCTGCCTCAGTTGATACCGATGCAGAAAAAGAAGCGGTTTTTGATGGTTCACCCATCGTTTTAAAAACCCCTGAATAAATAAATTAAAATTTTAATGAATAGGATTTAAAATGGATATCTCACTTAAAGATACAGCTACACTTTTAGGCGTTAAAAGACGCTTACCAATATTTCAACCTTTTTTATTGATGATGTTTTTTCCAATTGAAAAAGTCTTTGGGACAAAATATATTGATTTTGATGAAATTGACGAACGATTAAAGTTAGCCCCATTTGTTGCTCCAAAGGTTCAAGGGCAAATCATGCGTAAAGAAGGCATGGTTACAAAACGTTTTAGTCCAGCTTACGTAAAACCAAAGCATGATGTAGATTTAGAGCAAACCATAGAGAGACAAGCTGGTGAATCTTATGGTGGCTCATTGTCACCAGCGGAACGGCGTGATGCTATTATTGTCGATAATTTGAAGCGCGAAGATGCGTCCATTAAATATCGTATGGAATGGATGGCTACTCAAGTGCTATTGAAAGGCATGGTAACAGTCAGTGGTAAAGATTACCCAACTCAGATTGTAGATTTTGAGCGTGATGCAAGTTTAACAGAAATTAAAGTGGGTGAAGCAACATGGGATCCCGTCGCTAATGCAGATACTGCCGACCCTTTGCAAGATCTGGAAGATATGGCCACATTGACGGACTCACCTGTTACTGACGTAATCATGGACAGATTAGCGTTTAATGATTTCCAGAAATTTCCAGCGGTACGTGAATTGTTGAATAATCAACTCAATCAAGGCATTGTTTCTGATATTGATTTAGGGCCTTCTAATGGTGAGCAAGTCCAGCTAAAAGGTAATGTTAATAATTTTAGAATTTGGGTTTATACAGGTTATTATCATGATGATGATGACAATAAAGTGTTTTTTATCCCTGATTATACTGTGATACTTGGATCGCAAGCAATTGAAGGTGTCCAAGCGTATGGTGCAATAATGAGTGCATCCTCTGGTATGGTTGAGTCTAGCCAATTCCCGCGGGATTGGATTGATCCAAACACGGATCAAGAATATACAGAAACACAAAGTGCGCCACTCACTATACCAAAATTTCAAAATTCTAGTGCGTGTCTCACTGTAAGATAATAAGCTACCTAAATAAAATTAATGATTTATTTAGGTAGTTAATAAAAAATAAAGGAAAAATAATGGCAACTCCCTCTATAAAAATGACTGTATTAATTGGCACAATTAGTGATGGCAATAAAAAATACAAAAAAAGTGAAACGTTCCTGGCTGATAAAACCTCTTGTGATCGACTGATAGAATTAGGTCGTGCTGAGCGGTTAATAAAAATTGATTCAAAACCAAATGTTGAACCATATATTGAACCAAATATTGAACCAAACATTGAACCAAGCGTTGAATAAATAATGAAAATTATTACTCCAACTAACAAGTCCACACTTACTGATTCAAGTGTGGACTTTTATGTTGATTTTCCTAATGCCGTGGGTGATATAAAAGTAAGTTGCAGGCAATACAATAAAAGTCCTAGCCTAATATTTAACAAAATTAATCATGGTAGCTTTACTGTGCCTGTTTCCCAGAATTTTTCTTTTGAGGTGGATTATGTTTATCATGGCAATGGTGATTACTTGTCTCTGCACGGTAATGATTCTTTGCCGAACAGAATTTATATAGGTTTATTTGCAAGTGATAGATGTTTTATTTCTGCTATAGGGATTTATTGGAAAAAAACAAGTACTGCCAAAGTTGTGATCGGACAAAGATTGAAACAAAAAGTTGAATATAGCGATGGAGAAATGCGAATTTATAAAAATGGTATCTTGGTAGATAGTATGAGCGGTGTTTCTCCTTCGGTAGTTCCTGTAGATATGGCATTAGGTGGGGCGGTACAACCTAGCGGAGTTGTATTTCGTGGGAAATCTACAATTTTTAGCATGCAATACATTGATAATGACGATCCTGCTAACAGCATCACTTATATATTAGATAGCGGAAATATAGACAGAGAAGCCAGTGAAGAGTATCCAGATAATACAACAAAAGATTTAATTTATACAAATGTAATAAAAAGCGACTGGGCTTATCCCTCACAGTAACAAATTATTAATCGCGTATGTTCACATCATAGGTTCATATTTTATAGTGGCGGGCGATTTAGCAAAATAAACTGAGAATAATATGTCAAAATGTTTTTTTAATGAATTTCTAATACAAAACGGTGAGAGTTTTGTGTTAGAAAATATACCTTCTAATAGTAATGATATTGCAGTATCTTTTGAGTATATGGATATTAATAACGACATTATTATAGTAGACAATCTTTATTCGTCAACAGATTTTAACAGTAAAAATAAATGTCTTTATCGCAACGGTAAGTCAAAATCAGGCACATTAAAGCAAGGTCAAAATTTAAAAAAATTTTCTGTCATTGGCAGAATAAAAGAAAGTGGTTTGTTAGTTGAATGTAATGATTTATCTGCAATGGACGGATCAGAGGTCCCTATAGGTATTTTGATGTACCCAGTGAACGCCACTGCGTCAGATTCAAATTGTCAATTTTATTACTCAGGAGAGTTTAACTCTAGGAGTATCAATTGGCCACCTTGTTTTTATAAAAATAATGAAAAACGATCACGCTTTAATGGCTCACCCATTATTATAAAGTCCATTATTTAATGGTGTTTAAAAATGATCGAATCAACTTAGCAGAAACCTCGTTTAATTTGCTGGGTGATGGCTTGGCTGTTTATACACCTAAAAAAACAGGTGTGCCAATAATTGATGTCCAAGTCATTATAAAACGAGATTTTGAAATAAACCCCGGGGCATTAATGACAGGAATCTCAGAAAAAACAACCATGATAGAACTCCTTTATTCTCAAGTCCCTGATCCCAGATCAGGGGATAAAATTGAAATAAACAATGAAGTTTTTTATGTTGATTCAGAGATTAAAAATAATAATATAAAAGTGGGGGTATCCGTCATCAATGGATAGCATCAGAGAGCAAGTAATAAAACAATTACTCCTTAAATTGCAAACAATCACAATTGCGAACGGCTACCATTTTGATTATGGTGACAATGCTAATCGATCTATTTTGCGATACGACGAAGAAGAAGTGCCAGCGATCACTCTGTGGAGTGGCTCAGAATCCACAGAAGAAGCCTATGGATATTTAACACGCACAATGAATTGTGAAATTGATGTCTTTGTATTGCAACAATGGAATGTCATTGATGATGTGATAGTGAATCAAATAATAGCCGATATACAGCTCTGTATTAGTATTAACACCCCAAGTTTTAATGATTTAATTACCAATATTTTAGAGCTAAACAGCGATCCCATTTTACCAGAAAATGGGAGCAAATTAATTGCAGCAAAATTAAGCTACTCAATAAATTATCAAACCAAAAATAACCCTTACAAACAATAACAGGATAACACTATGCCAGATAACAGATTATTAAAATGTGAAGCGGATCAGTTTTATTTTGAGCCTACAGTATTAACTGATTTAGGCGATCATTTGACATACCAGAGTCAAGCGGATCGATTTAGTGCAGTGTCAGGAAAAGAGCCAAAAACATACCCTGACGGGTTTGCTACAGGCACTAACCCTATTATTGCCGTCAGCAAATCAAATGATGCAATTGATATTCCAGCTCAATCTTATTACTTGGCGGGGGTAAAATTAGCCATAGGTACCACGTTGGATAAGGTTGTATCACGCCCTGCAACCGATGTTGCTTCTATTTCCGCTTTAACTGTGGATGGTAGCGGCTCCTTTGTGTTTATTAAAGGAGACGACGGTACCGATCTTAATTTTAGTGCTGTTCGTGGCGCGCCAGGGGGACCCCCATTTATTCCGCTGGGCAGCATCGAACGATCACATATAAAATTAACCTCTGCAACCAGTCAACCAATCCGGGAAAGTGAAGTTGTCAGCATTTTAGGGGTGAGCATCGAACGTTTTGATAAGCCACTATATTCTTTTTCATGGGGTGATGGGCGGGTTGTGTTCAAATATCCATTACCCGCAATTCATGAGGGTTCAAAAACAAAATCAATCACAATACAATGTTATGAGCCTATTTTTGTAGAATTGGATAATGCAGCAGATTTTGTTCCTTCCGAAAATTCAATTTCAGTGAGTTCTAAAGAGTATTACAGTAGCGTAGTCAATAATGTAAAAGTATCGTTAAGTCAGGGCGGTTTTAGTTTGTTATTAGAAAATGGTATAACTGATCCAATTTTTGAATTGAAAGGTGAAAAAATATGGCTTTTGTTTTATAACGACAAGTACAAACCAGAACACATTTACGATCACGGTGTACTGGGCATCAAAACCACTTTTACGCCAAGCGAAAACCCCACAGCTCAATGCTCTATCGCATCTACAATAGAAGCACAACGAAAGGCAGAATAATCATGTTTGATAATCGTGGGTTTATGACCCAAAAATTTGAGCCACGCACTAAAATCATCCCTGTTCCAGACCTTAAACACTGGTTTAAAGAGGATGGAAAGCCAGAATTTAAGATCAGGAATCTCACAGGTAATGAGTTTATAAAAACAGCTTTTGTGGTCGAAGAAGCAAAAAGTGAACTCAAGAAGGCGTTTTTAGAGGCTTTGAATAGCGAAAACATCGCGGATAAAGTGGACTCAATTAAAGATTTAATCGGTGTCAGTGATAGCAATCACCCCGAACTGATCAAACGCCTTGAAATGTTTGTTTATGGCTCAGTCTCTCCCAAAGTGGATATGCCTTTTGCGGTCAAATTTGCCACTAATTTTCCTTCTGAATTTTCAATGATTACCTCTGAAATTGTCACTTTAACCAGTGGCGGCGCAACAATGGTAAAGCCCAAGCCCTCTGGGATTACGACCAAACAATAAGCGTAAGCATGGCGATCTGTGAGGCTCGAGGTTTATCCTTTAATCAAGAGCGTCCAGATGTAATTCCTGAGGGCTATCAAACAAAAATGGAGCTGCTTTTATTAAGTATTTATTTGAGCAAAAAAGAGAAAGGTAATGGCTGATCTGCAAAAAACAATAGAAATTCTTTTTGGCGGTACGGATAATTTATCACCCATCACCAGAAATATGACCAGAACGATAGGTGATTTTGACAGCTCTCTACAAAGCTCAGTATCAGTCGTTAATGGTTATACAAGTACTATTATTAAAACAGAAATGGCTGTTTTGGCTTTGGGCGTTACTATGACGGCAGTAGCGATCAACGAGGCTGGAAATTTCCACGAGTCCATTGAAGAAATCGGGACGCTATTTAATGGAACCGTTGAAGAAACAAAACAATTAGAAAATGCAATCCTTGATTTTTCAAAAACTTCTGGGGCATCGATTGAAGATATTAATAACGCAACTTACATTGCAATTTCAACGGGGGCAGAGTGGGCGAGTGTCACCGAAACATTAGCTGCCGCCGAAGTGTTAGCGACAGCAGGGCGTATTGACTTAGCGGATGCCACCGCTGTTTTGCAACGATCAATGAATGCTTACGGATTTGAAGCCAGCAAAGCCACAGAAGTATCAGAAGCTTTGTTTACGACCGTCCAAAATGGCGACATAACAATGGCATTGTTATCAGAAAACCTCGGTAAAGTGGCAACGGATGCTAAGGCGGCAGGCGTTCCTTTTGATGATTTGCTCGCTTCTGTTTCTGCAATGACAATCGCAGGAAAAGATACCTCATCTTCAATGACTGGCTTAAAAAGTCTATTCAAGGAATTAGCAAGCCCTAGCACTGAGTTATCTACGGCGATGGGTGGTATGACTCTTGAGACAAACACACTACAAGAGATGATGATAAAGCTCAAGGAGTCCACAGGCGGAAGTAAACAAGCGTTTGATGAGTTGTTTCCTAACGTTAATGCTTCAACTGCTGCTTTAGTTTTAGCCAATGATACTGCAGGTAGTTTTGCTAAAACGCTTGATGCAATGGCGAATAAATCGGGATTGTTAGCAGAAGCAAATAAGCGTATGGCAGATGAATACGCCTCTGTAAATCAATATCTAGTTAATAGTATTAGAGCCACATTGATTGATGTGGGTCTGCCGTTACTAGACGATTACACGCAAGGCATGACAGCCTTAACAGGAGTTTTTTCGGGCTTAGATAAAGGTATAAAATCCCCAAATTTTGACATTATTTATAATGCCATAGAATCATTTGTTGATAATTTTTCAGGGAAAATGGATGAGATCGCAGGAGCTTTGCCTGATGCGATGGCACAGATTGATTTTACCGATCTAGTGGGTGCATTTGATGATGTTACCGATACTTTAGGTGACGCATTTGATTCAGTTTTTGGTGCTGGTCTTGATTTAACAAAGCCAGATGATTTAGCGACAGCCTTGCAATCTGGAGTTAATATTTTAAAAACATTTGTAGATTTAACCACAGGTATTATTACGGGATTACAGCCTGTTTTTGCCATTTTGGGTAAAATGGCAACCGAAACAGGCGAGGTCAGTGAAAGTTCGGCGAAAGCAACAGGTGAGGTATTAGGATCAATTGCCTTACTGGGTGAGTTTGGCACAGCTTTAGGTGCCGCACTTATTGTGATGAGAGAAGCAAAAGCTGATGTCACTAATGTTTTTGCAGGTTTATCAGGAACAACCACTGTTATTATCAATGCTGTCCAAGTGTTTTTTGATACATTTGCTTTGCATTTAGTTAATCTAGCAATCAAAGCCAATGAAACTCTCGCATCAATCACGTTCGGAGAAACATCTGCTAATTTTCAATCCGAAGCCGATGAATTAAAGTTGGTAGCAGATGGAATTAACGCAAATCTTGTAAAAAATGCGGGTGAAATGGTAGGTGGTTACAATACTGCCATGTCAGGCTTTGATGGTTCAGCGGCTTTAAAAAATGATGCAGATAAAACAAAAGAAACCGCTGAAAAATTTAAAGGGGATTTAGATAAAGCATCTAAAGATATAACGAGAGAGTGGAATAGCCAAGAATTTAATGCTAATAATGCGATGCAATTGGATGTTATTGATATTGAAAATACAACTAATGGTTTAGCAGAAACAATCGCAGAAGACGCTACAGATATAGAAGACGTTTGGCAAATAGATCCAAACATGACTTCTTCTTTTGAAGAGGAAGCCACAAATATAAATAATGTGGTTGAGGGCATTGATGGGGCTTTATCTAACCAGGTTGAAAATATCGAAGGCACTTGGAATGATTTCGGCGATAATTTAAGCCCTAACATCTTTGATGACGCAGTAAACGGCGTAACAGATAGTTTTGGTGATGCCGATCAAGCGGTAGAAGATTACACTAAAACAATGGTTGACGGTGTTGCAACGTGCAGTAATGTTGATAAAGCTATTGAAAAAACCAGCAAAAAATTAGAAGAAAGTAAAGAATCTACTGAAAAAGCACAAATTGCATTTGCTGGATTAGCGGTTGATATGGAAAAGATCGCGTCTAATGAGCGCATTGTATCAATGGAGTTGAAAGTTGAAATTGATGTTGCAAAAATAGAAGCCGATACTAAAAAAACAGTAGCAGCAATGGAGGCTGTTGCAGAAAGTTATACTGCAACAGAAGGAACTATTTCCTCGATGTGGGAGACATTGTCAGGCGATGGTTTGAATCGTCTCAATGAAATAGACCTTGAAAGACAAATAGATGCTCAAGAAGAGCGAGCACAAGATCAATGGGAAACACAAAAAAAATTAACAGAAGCTCAAATTGAGCAAATGACTGCATCAACGGAACGAATGAATAACGGTGATGCTTTGATTCAAGTAGATGGTGGTGATTTACAACCAGAACTAGAATCTATTATGCAATCATTATTAAAAAGTATCAGAATCACCGCATCCGCTTCTTTTCAAGACTATATTCTTGGTATTCAAGCGCCACCCCAAGAGCCCATATAGGATTAAAATGATAGCAATCTCAACTAAAAAATTTAACCTGAACGGCAATTTTGTTTTTAACGAACACTCGTTATCTTATCGTGATGTAAATCGTAGAGTTACACGCACAAAAATGATTGATAACAGTGTTTATATAGATGATGTCGGATTTTGCGTGGGTGATAATGATATTGTCTGTATGCAATATCAGATAACTTCTAAACAAGCCGACATTTTTAACTCTGTTTTTTCATTGCATTCAAAATATTTGGCGATTACAGATATCGGGGATTATAATGTCAGGCTAAAAAAAATGACAATAAAAAATTCTACCGCTATCATTGTTTTTTTTATTGAGTCAGAATTATAATGATCACTGTTATTTTAACAGGATCCAATGATGGTTTAGACGATTTTATTTTTAAAGTCAGTATGATTTCAGGCACTAGAAAAAGCGGTCAGGAATCACGATTTATTTTTAATTTGCCGTTTGTTAGTGGCTATGTACAGGCGTACAATGATCGCCAAAATGGGGATTTATTGTGCTATGTTGATAGCGTGCTCTTTTTTGAGTGTAACCCTAAAAATTTAAACTATAATATCGGTGCTTTAAATCGCAATCTCACGATCCAAGGCACGAAACAAACCACCAATAACACCCCAAAAACCTATGATTTCACGGGCAGAATAAAAAATATTATCAGGAAAGTTGACGGCAAGCACGTTTTTTCAGTTGTTGGATTTAGTGATATTTTGCCGCTTGATGCGATCATGTTTTACAGCAAAAGTGTGGGCAATAGTTGCTATAATATTTTGAGTTATTCTTTTAGAATTAATTCTCGCGGTTTTAGTTTTGAGTTTTTAGAAGACTCTAAAAAAGATGATTGTTTTCCTGTTTTATGTTTTCCATCTCTTGATAAATCCCCTTCTTTAGATGCTTACCCATGTTTAGGAGTTTAAAATGTCTGACTATATAAAAACAAACTGGACTAATGATGGCGGTGAGCCTGTTAGTGCTTCAAACTTGAATAAAATTGAGGCAGGGATTGCTGAGGGTTTTACACAACTTGAAAAAATAACAGAGGGTGGGAGTGTTGGATGGCGATTAAAAGGAGCTGATCCTAATAATTATGATAGTATAGGCAATCATGCGGTAGATTTATCATTCGCCGAGTTCGATGATGGTTTTGGTGCAGGTGGTGATTTTAGCTTTGCTGTGGGTTTGAATGTTTATTCTGGTCATTACAGTCACGCTGAGGGTGAGTATACAATTGCAACAACGTACAGTCATGCAGAAGGCATAGATACAATTGCTCAACTCTACAGTCACGCTGAGGGTGAGTATACATTCGCTGAAAATTACAGTCACGCAGAAGGTGTAGAAACGAGAGCTAGCAACTATGCGAGTCACGCAGAAGGTGTAGAAACGAGAGCTAGCAACTATGCGAGTCACGCTGAGGGTGATAATACCAGAACAAATAATGACTGTCAGCATGTCGGCGGTAAGTATAATGTCGGACAATTAAATACGTTGTTTGAGATCGGAGGTGGCACTGATCATGATAACAGATTAAATGTTTTTGAAATACATGAAAATGGACTGGTTAAAGCCCCTGAACTTGATCTTGAATTAATCATCGATCCAAAAAGTTTGGTTACAAAAGAAGCTCTTGATACAAAATTGACATCATCAATTGCTAATGAGCCTATCGGCTCAATCGTTGTTCAAAACATCGTACTTATAAGCCAAGCTGATTACGATCAGGCGGTGATTGATTTAACTTTAGCGGTTGGCACTCATTACATAATCACATGATAAAAATATTAATTAATGGAGAGAGGATAGACGCCCAAAGATTTACATTAAAGCTTGCCCCAGTGCTATCAATAAACGTATATTCCGGCCTATTGTCGGTGACTACTAAAGATGGGGCTTTAGGTGATAACATAGAAATATTTAGTAATGATATAAGTGTATTTGTGGGGATTATAACCACCACAACCACAAATAATCTGACTGCTGAATCTAATCTAATTAATTACAATAGACAAGTGATTGAGACTAAACAAGTGATTAATTACAGCCCGACTTATGTTCGTGTGCCTATCAATTTTACTATAAAACCTGATGATAATGTTATCACACCTGTTCATGATCTAATTGTTGCTAATGTCACGCATTATAACCTTTATAGTGATGTGTTTTTTTAAATCAAGCTATTAATGATGATTTAATATCATCATAGGCGGGTACGCCTAAATTAATATCACCTGATTCCGATATTAATTGACCATTAAAAATTATTATTTTTTCGGACGGATAATGATAGCCATACATTTCTGTTTCCTCAGATTCAAGTAATGCAATAAATTGATCACCAATTTTACTGACTTTTAAACCATTTCCACACCATATTGAATAATTTTCCACTTTTCCAAATCCATCATTCCCTCTGCTGTAGAAAGTCCTAGAATTATGCGTATCCATAAAATTTTTGTATAAAAACGGCGATAGTATTTTATCAAAATCCGGCGAAACTGGAATTGTGCCATCCAAATTTAATGCACTTTTTATTTCAGCCATACTCCTACGGTTATCACCAAAAAAACAAGAAGCACCTGAATCCCTACCTGAAATGTCGTGACAATTAGATAGATTCTCGTTGCCATATAAACACCAAAAATCTACACAATCCCAGCTTGGCTCGATATTTCCTGGATTATATATATCTTGATAAAGAGACCCGTTATAATCCCTAACTTTTAAAATTGTTTCAATATTGTTAATTTTTATTATTAATTCAGATTTGATTGATACAGTTATGTCAGTGATCTTGTTAGCGATGATTGGAGGATAATATAATGGGT
>Ga0164315_10002259_pt1 | contig 14763 bp, 10 predicted proteins | sample GuaBasSedimGuay6_FD_113737 | JGI IMG/M metagenome (GOLD analysis project Ga0164315, IMG submission 113737) | Subseafloor sediment microbial communities from Guaymas Basin, Gulf of California, Mexico - Guay6, Core 4569-2, 0-3 cm | ecosystem: Environmental > Aquatic > Marine > Hydrothermal vents... | reverse complement strand
TTTTTCATTTGATGACCACATTGATTTTATATCCCTCTCCTTGGCTTCTTGAGAAGCCTGTATGTATTCTGTAATTTCAGTTGATGGGGTGCCAGGATAAGCATATACGCCTGATATTCCGGCATCGATGGCTCCCTGTGCTATGGCCTCATCTCCCAATAATAACAACTTTTGCATGTATTTTTATTTTAATAAATATCACTTTTCAATCGATTGCAAAATTATTAAAATTAAGCATATTAAGGGGGTAAACTTTCTTATTGATAATGAGTTTAAATTAACATTTTTAGAGAAGAAAATAAGATTTTAGCCTAAGAAAACATAGAGAATTAAACACCCGCTTAACTAACTAATCCTCAACTTACCTCATTATTCCTATTTTCGCCCAATGAATTTCCTTGCACATTCTCATCTTTCAGGCGAAAATCGAGATATCCTTTTTGGCAATTTTATTGCAGACTCGGTAAAGGGGAATGGGCTTCATAAATTTCCTGAGGATATTAAAAATGGTATTCTTCTTCACCGTAGGATAGATACCTTTACTGACAGACATGAAATTGTTAAATCCAGTATTAAACTAATAAGACCTGACTATGGTAAATTTTCGGGAATAATTATTGATATTTATTATGATCATTTTCTGGCTTTAAACTGGGAAGAATATCATAGTCAAAGTTTAAGTAATTTTGTCCGCAATGTTTATTTAACTCTGGGTAAAAGGTTTAAATATCTACCATCCAGAAACAAAAGAATGTTGCCATTTTTAATAGCACAAAATTGGTTGGTTGGCTATGCTAATATTGATGATTTGAGAAGAGTATTTTGGGGAATGGATAGAAGAACAAAAAATATCTCAGGAATGAAAAATGCTGTGGATCAACTAGTAATGAATCACAAACAATTAGAATCACATTTCAGGGAATTTTATCCAGAAATACAAAAGTATGCTAAGGAAACATTATTAGAAATAGAGACACCAGTACAAGATTGAATTATTTAAGTTAGTTTACTGAACAAATAACTTTAGTTTATTAATAATAAACAGTGACAACTATTTTACGATTTCCTCCATAATTTCTGAACTCACAAAAAAACAAACTTTGCCAGGTTCCTAAATTCAACTTGTGATGTGTAATTGGAATATTTATGGAATTTCCGAAAACTGCTGTTTTAAAATGAGCTGGCATATCGTCAGGGCCTTCCATTGTATGCTTGTAAAAAGGTGCTGATTCTGGTGCCATTCTTTCTAACAATGAATCAATGTCTATTCTAACACTTGGGTCAGCATTTTCATTTATCATTAATGCAGCAGATGTATGTTTTACGAAGATATTTATCAGTCCCATTTCTGGTAATTTGCTAATTGCACTTTCAACTATCCTGTCAATATTATGGAAACCCTTGTGCATCGACTGTAATACTATTTCTTTCTGCTGTATCATAAAAAGGTATTTAGTTTACAAATTTAGTTGATTTTCTACTTTACTCAATCTTTGTTAAGGATGTAGAGTTGTTTAGAATTTACAATCAACTTTTTTTGGACGCGGATTATACTGATTTGTAATGATTTTCTTTCTAAGTAAGTTTCCACCCTTCTGCTACCCAACAAAAAATGCCCTGTCAGTATTTAACCAACAGGGCATTTTTTCATTAAACAATTATTTATTTTATACCTACCATCTGCTCAAGCATATCGGTGGTAATAGATTTTGGTCTTTCCAGAGGATAACCGAGTGCTCTGTCCCAAATAATATTTGAGAGAACTCCCAATGACCTTCCAATGGAGAACAATACTGTGTAGAAGTCATACTGAGTAACACCATAATGCCATTGTACTACACCTGAATGTGCATCAACATTTGGCCATGGATTTTTTGCTTTACCTTGTTCCTGAAGAATTGGTGGAACAATATGATAAAGCATATCAACATATTTAAATAATTCATCTTTAGGCAAATGTTCCAAACAAAATTCACGTTGTATTTGGTAACGTGGATCTGTTTTACGAAGTACTGCATGTCCAAATCCTGGCACAACCTGACCACTTTGAAGAGTATCCCAAACATATTTCTTCATGATATCTTTACTTGGAACTTTATCTCCCATTTTTGCTCTTAGGTCTTGCATCCATCTTAATACCTCTTGATTAGCAAGTCCGTGAAGTGGACCAGCCAAACCATTAATCATCCCTGAAGTGGCATAATAAATATCGGAAAGCGAACTTGCAATAAGGTGACCGGTATGAGCACTTACATTACCACTCTCATGATCTGCATGAAGGATAAAATACATTCTAGAAACATCATCATAAGGTTTATCCTTACCCATCATGTATGCAAAGTTGCCACCAAAATCCAAGGTTGGATCCTGATAAACATGGTCTTTATGTCCGTATAATTTATTGTAAATATATGCTCCAATTACTGGCATCTTAGAAATCAAGTTCAAAGAATCTTCAAATGTTGGATCCCAATAATCAAGTTTATCCATTCCTCTGTCGTATTTCAAATTGAAAATCGACTCTCTCTGCATTGACATAACTGCTGATGACAAAATAACCATTGGGTGGCTATTATTTGGGAAAGCATCAATAACCTCATAAACATATTTTGGTAACTGTCTTCTGTTTACCAATTCATAAATTAAATCAGAAACCTCTTCTTCTGTAGGTATATCTCCTGTAAGTAAAAGGTAAATCAAACCCTCAACGTAAGGCATCTCAGCACCAATTGGTTTTGGTAATTTTTCAAATACTTCTGGAAGTGTGTAACCTCTGTACCTAATTCCTTCATAAGGATCAAGATAAGATATGTCAGTAACTAAACTTTTAATGCCCCTCATTCCTCCGATGATCTGCTGAACAGTTACTTCATTAACCACTTTCTCACCATGCTCCTGCAAAAGTCTTTTTACTCTCGGGCGATGCGCTTCTATTTTATTATATAATTTCTCTTTTAATGCGGTCATTTTATTTTATCGTTATTAATTCTTAAACATCAATACATTTATATCTTTTAGATATGTCCCTTTTTCGAGGCCGTAAAAGTACTAAAAATTGGCATCCATTTAATATGACAATTAAGTAATTGATAAATTTATAACCCTTATAAATAGTACTTTACGTGCGATAAATTGTTAATTAAATCACAGCAACTAAATAATAGTCTTCAGACATCTGTTTTTCTTTATTCAGACAATCCAAATCGTTCTTTGTCGACTTTGACCGACTTGTTTCCGCCATTCACCGATTTTGTATTCCCCATACATCAAACACGACATATATTTGCCGAGAAGTTTAACAACAATAACAAAAATTATAAAAATGGAAAATACATCTAGACTTTACAGATCAGTTAACAACAAAACAATAGGTGGTGTTTGCGCTGGTCTTGCCGATTATTTTAACCTTGACATAGTGCTTATCCGTGTAGCTTTTGTTTTGCTACTTTTATTTGGTGGCGGTGGTCTTTTGGCATACATTATTCTATGGATAGTAATACCACAACAGCCATTGGGTTTTACGAAGGCCGACAATATTCAAGGTGAGGAAGTCCATGTGGACGGAACATCCGAACCAGGTGTTGAAAATTCACGCAAAAAACACAACACCAGTTTAATTGCCGGCATAGTCCTCATTTTTGTTGGATTAATTATCCTTTTCGACAAAGTTTTACCTTATTATAATATTACTGATTTTTGGCCATTAATACTCATAGTTATTGGTGCATTACTATTAAAACCAGAAATATTAAGACCCCTTGAGGCAAGAAACAAGAAAAATAATATTGTTGTTTCTGAACCAACGGAATCTACAGAAGATCAGAAATAAGAATATTAAATTAACAAGATTTACTAATCATAAAAAAATAGGAAAATGAAATTCAGAAATATTTTTTGGGGAGTTATTTTAATCTTTGTCGGAGTACTATTCATACTCCAAAACCTTGGGATGCTACATTTCGACTGGTTATCACTATGGAGATTATGGCCTGTCATTCTGGTACTTTGGGGTGTTTCGATAATCCCTGTTAACAACTGGATTAAACTTATTTTAGTTTTATTAATATTGGGCGCTTCAGTAACTTTTATGCTAAACAGAACCGTGTATTGGGAAAGCGACCGACACAACTTTGAGTTGTTTAGCGATGAGTTTTTTGATGACAATTTTAATGACAACTTTGATGAAGAAGATCGTCGATACTCCACCCAAACTTTTAATATCCCTTACGAAGATAGTTCAAAATTTGTTGAACTTAATTTGGAAGCAGCAGCCGGTAAATTTATAATTGATGAAAACGGTGATGACCTGATAAATTTTAAACGAAAAGGCAATAGTGCTGAATACAGTTACATACTTAAAAGTATGGATAGTGTTGCAGTAATTGACATTGAAATGGAAAATGCATCGATTGTTGTGGGTAAAAATCACAAAAATGTTGTCAACATTGCGCTCAATGATTATCCCGTTTGGGATATTGATCTTACAGCAGGAGCAGCCAATGTGGATTTTGATCTTTCAAAATATAAAATCAGCAGGGTAGATATCGAGGGAGGAGCAGCAGCCATTAAACTAGTTGTAGGAGATAATTATGATGAGACCCATCTTAATTTAGAAGCTGGAGCATCATCGATTGTAATTAAGATTCCTGAAGAATCAGGCTGTAAGCTGAGTTTAGAATCTGTATTCTCTGGAAAAAAGATCTCAGGATTTGAAAAAACAGACCACGGTCAATATCGTACATCTAACTTTGATGAGGCAGTAAACAAGGTTTACATTAACGCAGAAACGGCAGTATCAAGTTTTACTATCATCAGGTATTAAATGCTTAAAAGTACAAAATCCATTTAGTCGATTTGTGGATTTCAACTACAATTAAACATTACCTGTCTACATATATTTCAGATTAACTTGAAAGAGAAGGCTAATATCAGTCTTCTCTTTTTTTTATGCAAAAAATCTTGGTGGCATAAACACTTTTTAAGTACTTTGCACGTTTCTTTTTAAAAAGTGGCAAAAATGAAAATAAAATATAAATGGCTGTTTGTCTTGCTTTTAGGGCTAGTCATTTCTCCATCAGTTATTATTGCACAACAGTCATCAGTGAGGGGATTTGTGTATGAAGAAGAAAGTGGTGAACCTGCAATGTTTTCAAACATCTTTTTGGAAGGTACTACCTTTGGCTCGTCAAGTGATGTAAACGGCTTCTTTTTAATAAGTAGAATACCTGCCGGAAGTTATATTTTAAAAGTAACTTATCTTGGATTCGATACCATTGCTATTCCTGTTGTACTTGAAGAAAATAAAATACTGGATAAGAAATTTTATCTTAAAAAATCATCTGTAGAACTTGAAACAGTTACTATTAGTGGCGAGCGTATCGCTGCAAGGACTGAAACAAGGACATCAGTTGTAAAAATAACACCTAAAGATATTAAACAGATACCTTCAATTGGAGGTCAGGCAGACATTGCTCAATATTTACAAGTAGTACCAGGAGTTGTTTTTACTGGTGATCAGGGTGGACAGTTTTACATTCGTGGTGGCTCACCTATCCAAAATAAAGTATTGCTCGATGGTATGATGGTTTACAATCCTTTTCATTCCATAGGCTTATTTTCAGTGTTTGAAACTGACCTTATCAGGAGTGCAGACATTTACACTGGCGGATTCAATGCAGATCATGGTGGACGTATTTCTTCCGTGATGGACATTACAACAAAGGATGGTAATAAAAAAAGAATCTCAGGTTCTGTTGGTGCATCTACATTTGGTGCCAGAGTAGTTTTGGAAGGGCCAATTGTAAAACAAAAATCTCCTGACAAAGGAAGTTCATCTTTTATCCTATCAGTAAAAAATTCTTATTTGGAAGAAACTTCGAAAATATTTTACGATTATATTGATGAAGATGGTCTGCCATTTAATTTCTTGGACATTTATGGTAAAGTTTCAATAAACGGAGCAAATGGGTCAAAAGTGAGCTTATTTGGTTTTAATTTTACTGATGATGTAAATGACTACAAATCTATTTCCGATTTTGGATGGGAATCGTATGGAGGAGGTGTTAATTTTGTAGTAATCCCAGGCAAATCACTAGTATTAATTGAAGGTAGATTTGCATATTCTGAATACACCAGCATAATAAACTCAACTACTTTAAATCACCGATCAAGTACTATTGGTGGTTTTAATGGAGGACTTGACTTCACATATTTCATTGGTAAAGATGAATTGAAATACGGACTTGAGGTAGAAGGATATCGTACTGAATATGAACTCACAAATTTTGTAGGAAGCAAAATTGAACAAATAGAAAATACTACCCAATTAGGAATTTACTTAAAATATAAGTCTATCCTAGGAAAATTTATTTTAGAACCTGGTCTTCGTGTTCAGTGGTATGCATCACTAGCCGAAGTTTCTCCAGAGCCAAGGCTGGCAGTAAAATACAATGTGACTGACAACTTTCGTTTGAAATTTGCAGGTGGGTTTTATTCTCAAAACCTTATTGCAGCAACATCTGACAGAGATGTTGTAAACCTTTTCTCTGGTTTTCTTTCAGGACCTGAAAATCTACCATACACTTTTAATGGAGAAGATGTTACGAGTAAATTACAAAAATCACGGCATTTAATTCTGGGTACTGAAATAGACCTCAGTCGCAACCTGAGTTTGAATCTTGAAGGCTATTACAAATACTTCCCTCAACTTACCAATATCAACAGATTCAAAATTTACGACGAAAGCAATAAACCACCTGAGGGTGCCTCTGATGTTGAGACTAAAGACTTCATAATTGAAACAGGACAGGCCTATGGTGTGGATATGGTATTGAAGTATGATTACAAGAAAATTTATTTCTGGTTTGTTTATTCGCTTGGTTATGTTGAACGTACATATGAGGATAAAGATGGAGTAATGATAACTTACAATCCTCATTTTGACAGAAGGCACAACATTAATATGATTTTATCATACGTTACAGGTGAGCGAAAGCAATGGGAATTTAGTGCAAGATGGAATTTTGGAACTGGTTTTCCTTTCACACAAGTACAGGGTTTTTATGAGCATTTAATTTTCTCTGATGGCATTAACTCTGAATACATTACCGAGAATGGACAGTTAGGGGTAATTTATGGTGACCTCTTCCAGGGAAGACTACCTACATATCACCGCTTAGACATTGATATGAAACGTAACTTTTTCATTTCTGCCAATACAAAACTTGTCGCTAACATAAGTATTACAAATGTTTACAATAGAAAGAACATCTTTTATGTAGACCTTATTACCAGCGAAATAGTTTATCAATTACCATTTATGCCAAGCCTTGGGATAAATCTATATTTTTAATATATTAAATATCAATAGGATGAGGAATCTTAGTTCAATAACTAATGCACTTCTTGTATTAATCGTGGCAATTATTGCATCCTGTCAACAGCCAACAACAACTATGATAAAAGCACCAATAGCAAAAAAACAACCTGAGATTTTTGAAGAACACGATAACCAAAGAACTGACAATTACTATTGGCTAAATCAGAGAGAAGACGAAGAAGTAATTGAATATTTGGAGGCTGAAAATGCATACACTAAGGAGATTTTAAAAGGAACTGAGGATCTTCAGAAGAAAATTTACGATGAAATAGTTGGGCGAATTAAAAAAGATGATGAATCAGTACCCTACAATTTTAAGGGGTACAAATATTACACACGTTTTGAAACTGGTGGTGAATATCCGGTTTATTGCCGACAAGATATTGATGAAAATTCAACTGAGCAGATAATGCTGGATGGAAATGAAATGGCAAAAAGTCATCATTTTTTTAATCTTGGAAGTTGGGAAATAAGTCATAATAATCAAATACTGGCATACAGCGTCGACACGGTAAGCCGCCGTAAATACACTATTTATTTTAAAGATCTGAAAACAGGAGAAGTCTTTGAGGAGAATATTAAAAATACTTCAGGAAATATTTCATGGGCCAACGACAATAAAACAATTTTTTACACTGTAAAAGATGAAACCCTTCGCCCATACAGAATCTACAAGCATATTCTTGGAACTGATGTTAGCAGTGATGTGTTGGTTTATGAAGAATCCGATGCCACCTTCTCAACTTACATTTACAAAACCAAATCAGATAAATTTTTGGTTATTGGATCAGGTAGTACAATGACAAATGAATATCAAATTCTTGATGCAAATACTCCTGACAAAGATTTTAAAATATTTAATAAAAGAACAAGAGGGATAGAATACAGTTTCTCCCATCAGAGCGATCGTTTCCTAATCAGGACAAATTACGATGCAAAGAATTTTCGATTGATGGAGACCAATGATTCGCAAACTTCAATTGAAAATTGGACAGAAGTTATTCCACACGACAACAACACTTTGCTAGAAGGAGTAGATGCATTTAAAGATTTATTTATTTTAACTGAGAGAAAAAATGGGCTCCCTCAATTCAGAATCGTAGATTCAAAAAACAATAAAGAACATTACGTTAAATTTGATGAAGATGATTATTACGCATATATTTCATCAAACCCTGAATATGCAACATCAATTATTAGATACGGCTACACCTCACTCAAAACGCCTCGATCAGTTTTCGACTATGATGTTAACAGCCGTGAAAAAATACTAATGAAACAAGATGAAGTTGTTGGCGGATACAATGCTGACGATTATGTTACTGAGAGACTTTATGCAAAAGCACGTGATGGAGTTATGGTACCTATTTCTATTGTTTACAAAAAAGGATTTAAGAAAGATGGCACACAACCATTATTGCAATATGGTTATGGCTCATACGGTTACAGTATCGAATCTACCTTTAGGTCATCCAGGCTTAGTTTGCTTGACAGAGGCTTCACTTTTGCTGTGGCTCATATTAGAGGTGGCGAGGAAATGGGGCGTCATTGGTATGAAGATGGTAAAATGCTAAATAAGAAAAATACATTTTTTGATTTTATCGATGTAGCCGACTTCCTTATTGCTGAAAAATATACTTCAAACGAGAAAATTTTCGCTTATGGCGGAAGTGCTGGCGGACTTCTTATGGGAGCAGTAATTAATTACCGCCCAGACTTGTTTAAAGGAGTTATTGCAGCCGTTCCTTTTGTTGATGTGATTACTACTATGATGGACGAAAGCATCCCTCTAACTACAGGAGAATACGACGAATGGGGAAACCCAAACGAAAAAGAATATTACGATTACATCCTTTCCTATTCACCTTACGATAATGTTGAAGCCAAAGATTACCCAGCATTATTAATTACAACTGGATTGCATGACAGCCAGGTACAGTACTTTGAACCTGCTAAATGGGTGGCAAAACTCAGGGAAATGAAAACTGACAATAATCATTTGCTTTTATGGACTAATATGGACTTTGGTCATGGAGGTGCTTCAGGACGTTTTGAAGCCCATAAAGAAACTGCCATGGAAGACGCCTTTATGCTCATGCTGCTGGGAATTAACAAATAATAAGGGTAGGTAATTTTTTATTCAACAATATTATTCAATCAATCTTCTTCAATTTCAAGTTTGAAGCCAATGCCGTGAATATTTGCAATTTTAACATTTGAATCACTTTTTAAGTGTTTTCGAAGTTTTGCAATAAACACATCCATGCTGCGACCAATAAAATAATCGTTCTCTCCCCAAACAGTCTCAAGTGCAACTTCACGGGGCAGTAATTCATTCTTATTTACACATAGTAGTTTTAAAAGTGCCGCCTCTTTTCGTGTTAATCTTTTTTGACCTTCATCAGACTCAAGAATTAAGTTAGTGGAGTCGAACTCAAATTTACCAATATTAAATTTTTCAATTATCGGTTTGTCAATTGAAGAACCATCATAACATCTTCTTAAAATTGCCTTAATCCTTAAATTAAGTTCTTCCGTACTAAAAGGCTTTGTAATATAATCATCGCAACCTTTTCGGAACCCCTTTATTTTATCATCTTTAAGGTTTTTAGCAGTTAGGAAAACCAAAGGTATTCCAGAATCTATCTGCCTTATTTCAGTAGCCAAAGTAAAACCATCTTTTTTTGGCATCATAATATCTAGAATGACTATGTCGTAATCATTTTTTTTGAAAAGTGCAAAACCAATTTCACCATCACTACCATGATCGACCTTGTATCCTAACATTTCAAGATAGTCCTGAAGGACCATACTTAAATTAGGATCATCTTCTACAAAAAGAATCCTGGCACTTTGCTTATCACCATTTAATTTATCCATCTTTCTTGTGCATTTCTTTTCTAATAAGACGCTTAACTATTAAATTCCTTACTATTTAAAGCGATTTAAAGGCAAATATACATCAAACGAAGAGCCTTGTCCAGCCTCGCTACTTAGTTTAATTTGTCCTCCCAAACTCTCTACCACATTTTTCGAGTAATACAAACCTAATCCAAACCCTCTGGCATCGTGTAAATTACCAGTAGGAACCCTAAACAAGTTTTTAAATACATCTCTTTGATATTCGTTACTAATTCCTATTCCATTATCAGTAAACCTAATCACAATTTCCTTTTTTGTATTCCATGTTTCAATATTAATTTCAGGCTTATCTGGAGAATATTTTATTGCATTATCTACCAAATTATAAAAAACATTGGTAATGTGAATCATATCTGTACTAACAATAAATACCTCTGCATCTAAGTCTGTTGTAAGTGAAACATTATTTTTCTTAATCCTAAGCTCAAAACTTTCAGCAACATTAAGAAGTAGTTGATGTAGATCTATCTTTTTATATTTAAAGGTAAAACTCCCCTTTTCAAGTGAAGCAATTTGTAATATTTGTTCAACCTGCGACTGTAATCGGGTGCTTTCATAAAGTATTACTTTACCATATTTTTTAACTTTAAGAGGGTTTTCTGAAATGTCTTTTCTAATAAGCATTTCCGCAGCGAGTGATGTTGTTGCTATTGGTGTTTTGAATTCATGTGTGAGATTATTGATGAAATCACTCTTCATTTCAGATAATTTCTTCTGCCTCACAATAGTGTAAATAACAAAAACAAAAGAAGCAACAAGTACTATCATAAACAGAAACGAGAAGACTAACATCACCCACATATTCCTTATTACAAGACTTGTTTTATTGGGAAAATAGATTCCTAAAAAATAATCTCCTGGTTTGTAAATACTGGAAAGTGAAAATTGATAAGGTGAGTTAACTATTTTACTTTCATGCAAGAGGTAGGTTCCAGATACAAATCTGTCGCTGTACCTGTCATAAACACCAAAATAATAATCTGTTTTAAGATTCATACATTGTAATTCTCCTTGCAATAACGAATCAAGAATAAATGGCTGGACAACATCCGTTACTTCCAAACGCATTTTACGACAAGAGAGCAACCTTAAGTGCTCCCTGAAAATAGTGTCATTTTTTTTATCAAGAAACTGACTAACTACACTTTTTGCCGCAATCCTAACGCTATTGTCGAATTGATCCTTTCTCAGTTCCACAGCTTTATTGACCCAATAAACCTGGGAAAAGATAATTCCAGCCAATGCAATTGAACTTAGAACAATTATAAGTTTTATGGTTTTTCTTTTCACAATAAATACAACTGGCTCAAAAGTAAACTTTTAGAAAAATGAAATATTATAATTAACATTTTATTAACAGTAATTAACAGCTGCTTAACAGCCTTTCGTTTCTATTGGGCTTAGTTTTGTCATTAGTTTGTTGATGCAGCGATTTACACAAGCCAACAGCGGTAAATTTAGTAAAATCTGGATTTTAATTTTAAAATCTTTTACATAATTAAAAATATAGAAATGAGAAAAAGAATTTTAGCCCTTAGTTTAAGTTTATTGTTTTTAGGTGGTATGACCATGAATACTTATGCTCAAGTTAGCAATAGTATTACTATTAGTAAAGTAAACGACGACGACGACAAGAAAAAAAAGAAATCAACTTCAAAAAAAGATTGCAATACAAAGAAAGCATGTTGCAACCATGATTTTGATAAAAAAGCATGTAAAGATGAAAAGGTATCAAAAGATAAAAAAGATGGAGGCAAACATAAATAGCTTTTTCATTAATTAATTTGGTTTGAGCCCTCCCTTTAGAAAGGAGGGCTTTTTTTATGTATCAAAAAAACCGTCTTAACTATTGTCAAGACGGGTATATTTTGGATCAAAAAAAAATTCTGGGGAACAATAATATAATTTAGGTTTAACCTGCCAATTCCGTAGGCGAGTTGATGATATCGAAATTATTAAAAATAACAAATGACAAACTACAAATTTCAAATAATACACAATACTCTAAATATCAATATCCAAAACATTTTTGATCATTTAAGAATTTGAAAATTGGAATTTATTTGTTATTTGAAAATTGCTATTTGAAATTTATTTTGAATACCCCCCAACTTTTCGGGTTGATCCTATATTTTATTCAATTTAATAACTGTAATAAACTAATTAACCATAAGTTTATTTACATAAGTCTTACCCTGAATATTAACATTTAAAATATACATCCCTTTTTTTAGGTCATTAATATCTACTTGTGCTTGTGCAGAAATTATTTTCTCATCAAGAAGATTACGACCCTGAATATCGAATAATGAAACACTGGCCTCTCCAACAAAGCCATCATTAATTTTAATATTTACTTTCCCTGAAGCAGGATTAGGATAAATATCAACCTTTCCTTTAGTATCATAAATAATTTCATTAACCCCTACATACCAAGGTAATTGCAATCTTTTTGTTGTGTAAATATGATATTCCCCCGCTTGTAAACTAATTGGAGCCGTAGTGTTACTTACAACAATTGAGTCACCGCTAAAATAATCATACCATGTCCCAGTTTCCTGAAAACTTGGGATAATATTTCCTTCGTTAACATCAAAATTTCCAATTATTGTAACATTCATATCATCATGATTAAGATGAATGCTTTTCATGGCTGAGTTTGCTGTTAATGTAAAGTCAGTAGTAGAGAATGCAACTTCCGTCTTTTTAAGGTGAATCAATGCAACATAAACATCATAAAGTTCTTTTCTACTGGTATTGTCATAATAATCCCATCTAACAGGTTTTGGAGAAAGACGGCAATTTTCACTAATTGTTCCATCTTCACATCTGTTAATTGAAAAATCGTAACCTAATTCACCAAACTCCCATATCATCTTAGGACCTGGAACAGTAATAAAGAATGCTGCTGCCATCCCATTTCTTTTCAATGCAGTATTTAAATCCTTTACATCATAGTCAGAGCCAGTTGAGTTTCCAAACTCTAAGTTTTTGTACATCAGACGTTCTTCATCGTGGCTTTCCATGTAACCCACAAGATTAGGTTCGCTAAAACCACGAGATTTGTAGGAGATTCCTGAAAAATTTGAATTAGGAATCCAGCCCATGGTAGCTTCATTGTAATTGTAGTTCATATTGCCCCACATCATCATGCCATAATCGGCAAGAACTTTCTCCTCTGTATTTACTGCAAGATGCTCGAGAATAACATAGGCATCAGAATTTGCATTCCATATTACATCCGACATTCTTTTTAATATGTCTATTCGTGGCTGATCGTAATTGTTACCATCTCCAGGAGTATTTGTAAAACCTTTAGTAAAGTCGAAACGGAATCCATCAATTTTATATTCTTCCATCCAGTATGTGTTTACCCTATCCATAAAATCTTTTGTCGCCTGGCTTTCATGATTGAAGTCGTAGCCCCAGTGAAAAATTGGATTAGGTGACACAGTATTAAACCATGGATTGTTGGCTGCAGGACGATTATTTTCCGAATCCCAATACATTAAGACCATTGCATTAGTCCCATATGCATGATTAAGAACCATATCCATAATAACGGCAATTCCTTTTTCGTGGGCTGCATCAATAAACTCCTTAAAAGTATCCTTAGGTCCGTAATACTTGTCGACAGCAAAATAATAATTCGGGTTGTAACCCCAAGAATTATTCCCTTCAAATTCGTTAACCGGCATAAGTTCTATTGCATTAATCCCCAGATTAGCAAGATAGTCAAGTGTGTCAATCAAATCATTGTAGGTTCTGCCTTCAGTAAAATCGCGCATCAAGAGTTCATAAATCACAAGATTACTTTTGTCAGGAGCCTCAAAGTCGGTTACCTGCCATTCGTATTCGTTTTGTGCTGTTTGAAATACTGTTGCAATACCAGAGGTTTTTGATTCTGGATATTCAAGTATATTAGGATAATGTGCTGCATCAATATATTTATCATTCCAAGGATCACTTACTTTATCAGCATAAGGATCACCAACACGAACAGAGCCATCAATAAAATATTGGAAAATATATTCTTTTCCTGACTCCAATCCAACAAGTTCAATCCAATATCTGTCTCCATTTGTTGAGCGTTTCATGTAAACATCATCGCTAACATTCCAGTCGCTAAAATCACCAATAGCAAAAACATATTCTTTATCGGGTGCGTAAAGGCTAAGAATTACTGTATTATTATCTATGTAATTTATCCCGTCAACTATTCCTTCCGGAACATCTTCTATTACAACATCAGGACGACTGTAATAAGTAAATGAATCTTCAACAGTTTGTGTTCCACTTTTTGCTTCTGCCTTGAAAGTATTGTTACCATTATCGGTTACAGTTAAATCATACTGAAAGAAACTTCCAGTATCGGCATAAACAAGTTGATCGTTATTGTACAAAAATGTAGAATCTGCTTCGCTGCTTGACCCTTCAACATGAATGATATCATTTATCTCAAC
>Ga0164315_10002256_pt1 | contig 14771 bp, 13 predicted proteins | sample GuaBasSedimGuay6_FD_113737 | JGI IMG/M metagenome (GOLD analysis project Ga0164315, IMG submission 113737) | Subseafloor sediment microbial communities from Guaymas Basin, Gulf of California, Mexico - Guay6, Core 4569-2, 0-3 cm | ecosystem: Environmental > Aquatic > Marine > Hydrothermal vents... | reverse complement strand
GGTCCACTGCAAGCATTGGGGTTTGCCACGCCATCGCTGGATCAGGTTCAGGATACGCGAATGGGTCCGGCACAAACATTAACGGTTGAGTATCGCAGCAACTGGGCGCAATTTTTGCTGGGTGCGCTACTGTGTTTTGGCATCGTGCCGCGAATACTGCTGTGGAGCTGGTCTGCACTGATGTCTGCTTATGCCCGTTCTCATTTCACGCTGGATTACTACCTTCCTTATTACGTTAGTTTGCGCCAGCAGTTGATGCCGCTGGCGAGTCATGGCCAGGTTATTGATGCTGATACTTCACCGCCCATTATTGCTGAAACACCGGCCAAAACCTCGCCCGTCACGCCTGTGCCACATACACTGCCAAAAGAAACTTTATGGGTAGCGGTCGAACTTAGCAGCAATATAAGCTGGCCACTGCTGTCTGTTGGTGCGGGTAAAGACCTCGGGCAGGTTGTTGATCGTGATTCACTGACATCTATTCTGCAACACCTGCAGCGTAGTACAAACCCTGTCGTCGCAGTGGCAGTATCGTCTGCACGGCCCCCCGATCGTGGTGTACAACGCACGATTGCCAGCCTGGTGTCGAGCAGCGAGCAACCCTGGCTGGTGTTATTACAAAGCGATCAGCACGAGTCGACAACTACTCGACTGGAGGCCTGGTACCGGCTGGCCGAGGCCTGCAGGGTTCCTGCCGATCACGTTATCAGTATGAGTGTGGCATAGCGTCATGTTAAACAAGTGGCACAAAACCCATTATGAACCGATTAATGTCGCCATAGTCGGTCACACCAATGCCGGCAAAACATCGTTGATCCGTACACTGCTGCGAGACGATCAGTTTGGTCAGGTTGATGATGCGGCCGGCACCACGCGCTACGTAGAAAAGTCGGCGATTTTTGCCGGCGATGAACAGGTCTTGAATTTATATGATACGCCCGGGTTCGAGGATTCCAGTGCTCTGTTGCAGGCACTTGAGGCTTTGTCAAAAACGCTTCAGGCCCGGTTGCCAGCCGATCTATTACGTGCGTTTTTAACGCAGGTAGATTCTTTTCCTGATTTCGTTCAGGAAGCCAAGGTGTTACGGCAGTCAATCAATAGTGATGTATTGCTGTACATGATTGATGTACGCGAACCTTTATTGGGCAAGTACCTCGATGAAGTCAAAATTTTGAGTAAGGCAGGCAAACCGATTCTTCCGGTATTTAATTTTATCGCGGGTAATAATGAAGCCCTGATACGCTGGCGTGAACAACTGGCCCAGTTCAATCTACACTCGGCGCTGGAGCTGGATACCGTAGCTTTTGATTTTGAGGCTGAGAAGCGGCTCTATCAAAAACTGCAGAGCCTGCTTGAACCGCGCTACGAAATGCTGCAGTCACTGATCGACTATCGGCAGGAAGTATGGAACAGCCTGACTCATGCAGCTGCGCAACGCATCTTTCACTTGCTGGCCGAGGTGGCATGCTATAGACGTGAAGTGGCAGGAAAGCGTGGAATTTCTCAGGCTGATGTGACAGCTATGCAGGACTTCGTGCGTAAGGCTGAGCAGCAGGCGTTGCGGGATTTGCTAACAATATTTGCCTTTACTCAACTGGATGTCGAGTTGCAGCAATTAGCCGTGTCCGACGGACAATGGGAGCTGGATATATTCTCACCCCGCATGTTAAAGGACTTCGGGCTAAGCGCAGGGGCGACTGCTTTAAAGGGTGCCGCAGCAGGCGCGGGCATTGACCTGATGGTTGGTGGTTTGAGTCTCGGTGCAGCGACCATGCTGGGTGCAGCGCTAGGTGCAGGATGGGCGGCGGCGCGGCGCTATCAGCAAGAGTTAAAAGCGGCCTTACGTGGACACAAATGGCTATGTGTGGATGATAATACCGTCGCTCTGCTATACCTCAGGCAACAACAACTACTGCGTACCCTGACGCACCGCGGACATGCCGCGCAGAATAAATTACAGTTATCCATTGTTGCAGAGCATGCGCTTTCCAGGCCATGGTATAAGGTTTTGAACGTTCTGCGCCAGCACCCTGAATGGCAAACTGCTTCGTCAAGCGAGGCGGAATATGAGAAATTACAGACTCAGGTTATAGACTGGTTATTAAGTGAAAACAATGATGCTGACCAGGCCAAAAGTCGGCTAAACATTGAGGGCTAAATATCTTGCACATTATTTCACTGCTGTCCCGTTAACAGCTAGAGATATGGGTCGGTAACTACTTTCTGAGACCGTCACCCGCAAGGCAGGTTTTTTGCTCCTGCAAAACCTGCACTTCCACCATCCGTGGCGGTCGGCTACGGGTGCGAGCCCCATGGATGGGTTCACTGCGTGTCTCAGCAAGTAGTTACCGGTTCATGTCTCGGTTTATATAATCATTGGCCAATGCCTACTATATCGCCATTTGCATACAATAATATATTTATTAACGGGACAATAGTGACATTATCTCGTATTTCTATGCAGGGATTTGGTGATTTTTATTGATTCAATTTGAACGATGACTTACTATTATCAGCGCTGTTATTACAATAACTAATTTTGTACAATAATTAACATTTAAACGGGAAGGAATATAAATGGCTATTTATCTTGAATATGAAGGAATTAAAGGAAATGTGACTGCAGACGGTTATAAAGATCATATTGCGGTTGAATCGATACAGTTCGGTGTGGGCCGTGGTATTTCAATGGAAGCAGGTAACCTGTCTAACCGTGAGTCTACACGTCCAAGCCTGAGTGAAATTACACTGACTAAAGCGGCTGATAACTCGGTAACGGCCATTTTCAAAGAAGCTGTTACAGGAAGTGCAGGTAAAAAAGTTGTCATTAAGTTTGTCCGTACCGGTGCTGATAAAGTACAGGAATACATGGACTACACATTGGAGAACTGCCTGGTGAGTAATTACTCTATGTCAGCTTCATCAGAAGGTGAGCCAATGGAGTCCATCTCTCTGAGTTATTCCAAGATCATGATTAACTACAGTGATTTTGATAAAACGAACAAATCGGGTAATCCGCAACGTGTGGGTTATGACCTGGAATCAGCTAAACCGATGTAAGTGGATCTTTTATAAATATCGGCTGAATAGTAGTAGCCGGGTATTGTTTATCCTGGCTGGCAGCGTCGATGACAGCGTCGATGAAACTGGCTCTTTACCGAGTGAATATGTCACGTATTTCGATATTTTAGTTTGCCACCCTGCTTAATTATCCAGGGTGGCAAAACTATTTCCACTTATCGCGTATAGGAGATGGCCGTAAATGGATAACCTCGTTATGAGGACGCACTTCTATGAGTAACTTAACTCAGGATCAACGTTTACTTTCAATTGAATCGCCTTTAGCAAAAGACGAGTTATTACTGACTTCATTTGCAGGCTCAGAATATATTTCTGAGCTGTTTGAATTTCAAATAGACGTTTTATCAAGCAATCACGCTATTCAACCAGAAGCGTTAATTGGTAAAACCGTCAGCATTACCATCCAGAATGATCTCAAACGCTCATTCAATGGTTATATAAGCAGCTTTACTTACGGTGAAGTCAAAGCCGATAACTTACGCAGCTATCGCATGACCATGGTGCCGTGGTTATGGTTTTTGTCTAAAAATAATAATCATCGCATATTCCAGGGCAAAACCACCAAAGATATAATCTCCCAGGTCTTCAAAGACCTGGGTTTTAACGATTTTGATTTTAGAGCAACAGGCAACCCGGTCGCACGTGACTACTGCGTTCAATACAATGAAAGTGATTTGAATTTTGTCTCGCGTCTTCTGCAAGAGGATGGTATTGCTTATTACTTTGAACAAAAAAAAGACATGCATGTATTGCACATTGTGGATGAAGCCAATGCTTATCAGGAATGCGCTGAAACCAATTTAACCTATTCCAAAGGGAATCAGCCGAACACTCAGCTTACTCGCTGGCAACATGTGCATGAATTTAGAAAAGGTAAGTGGTCGTTAAATGATTATGATTTTGAGCAACCGTCAAAATCACAGTTACAGACAACAGCATCTACCAGTAAATTTGCCAAAACAAAAGACTATGAACATTATGAATACTCTCCGTATCATGATTTTAGTGGCATTAAAGATTTAACAAAAAAACGTATAGAAGCCGAAGAAACACCGATGAATATCATAAAAGCTACTAGTGATTGCAGCAGTTTTTATGCGGGTGGTAAGTTTAAACTGAGTAAACATGCGGTGAGCTCAGAGCAGGGCAGTTACATTATTACAGAAATAAAACACCGTGCTGTCGATAATAGCTACCTGGCAGGCCATGATAGCAAGTCTGAATATGGCAATGATTTTACCTGTATTCCAGAGGCCGTTCATTTTCGCCCACCTTTAACCCATGCCAAACCAGTCATGCCGGGCCCGCAATCAGCGGTAGTGGTTGGGCCGGCTGGCGAAGAAATATATATAGATAAATATGGCCGCATCAAAGTGCAGTTTTTCTGGGACAGGGAAGGTAAAAAAGATGAAAACAGTACCTGCTATTTAAGGGTGGTACAACCATGGGCAGGTTCTGGATGGGGCACATCATTCATTCCCAGAATGGGCATGGAAGTCATTGTAAACTTTATTGATGGTGACCCGGACCGTCCACTGGTTACCGGTTCGGTTTACAATGCGGACAATATGCCACCATATAGCAGTAAAACACAAAGTGGTATTAAAACGCGATCAACAAAAAGCGGCACTTCGTCTAATTTTAATGAACTACGATTTGAAGATAAGAAAGATGGTGAGCAGATATATCTCCATGCGGAGAAAAACCTCGATAGCATGGTTGAAAATGACGAAACCCATACTGTTGATCACAACCGTACAAAAACGATTGGAGATAATGAAACATCCAGCATAGGTATAAATCGTGATAAGAGCGTTGGTGAAAATCAGACTGAAAGTATCGGCAAAGATAAAACCATTGATGTTGGTGGCAACCATTTAGAAACGATTGCTAAAGATAAATCAGTGGATGTAGGCGAAAGCCATACTGAATCAATTGCTAAGGACATGAAGCTTCAAGTGGGTGATGATCTGACAGAAGACATTGGTAAAAATCTTAGTATCACCGCAGGTGACCAGATTACGTTAAAAACAGGTTCAGCTTCGATTACCATGAAAAAAAATGGTGATATAACGATTAAAGGTAACAACATTACAATACAGGGTTCCTCTAACGTTAATGTCAAAGCTTCAGGAAATGTTGCTCTTAAGGGTAGCAAAGTAACGACCAATTAATGGTGTGAATAAGTGAAGCAAGAAAAATTTAATCAGGATGTAGAGGCGCATGGCAACCAGTCAGTATTCAAAGATATTGCACCGGGTGAGATTATTATCGGCGTTCTCACAGGGATTAATGAACAGGGCCAGCCGTTGGTCAATTTCCAGGAAAGCATAAGCGGTACACCTGTCATTGCATTATCAACAGTTGCACTCAATCAGCAACAAACTGGCCGGCAAGTTGCCTTATTATTTGCAGAAGGTAATCCCGAAAAACCTGTCATTATGGGCTTAATACACAGCGCATTGGATGTAATGATAGAAAACTTCGAATTGTCTGTTGAAGATGAAGTAACACCTGGTGAAGCTCGCGATACGACAGAAACCGTAGCTAAAATAGACGATGTCACTCTCGATGGTAAGTCTGTTGTTCTCGAAGGCAAAGAAGAAATTGTACTTAAATGCGGTGAGGCAAGCATTACTTTGACAAAAGCAGGGAAAATTCTTATTCGTGGCAAGTATCTACTCAGTCGCTCTACCGGCATCAACCGTATTTTGGGTGGCTCGGTGCAAGTGAACTAACAAACAGCTATTTTTATGTTGCAAATTCAGAATAACACACCGTTTGCCGCAGACATGAGTTTGTTCCCCAATGAGCAGGCCATCGATACGTTATATGTATTAGTCAGAGCGACTTTTAATATTGGTAAGCAATGGACATTAGCTGATAAACAGGAGCCGCCTATCGTTGCCGATGAGTACTGGACGGAACCGGGAGAGTCCAGTATCAAGTACGGATCGGATTGTCATACGGGCAAACCTTGTAGTGACATCATTATGTTAGGCCATGCTTATGCGCCCAACAATCAGGAAATTAGACAACTGGATGTGGGGCTCACTGTCGGTAAGGTACACAAAACAGTCCGTGTTTTTGGCGATCGTCATTGGCAGAACGGACGGATATCGTCGCCGGAACCCTTTAAAACCATGGCCATGGTTTATGAAAAAGCGTTTGGTGGCGAGCACATCGTGGATGGAAAATCTGCTGCAGTAGAACAGCGAAATCCTGTTGGCCGAGGTTTCGCCGGGCAACGCAAAGCAGAAGAAATGAACGGCGAGCCATTACCTAACCTGGAAGACCCTAATAATTTGATCACCGATATAAATCAGCGGCCCACGCCGGCCTGCTTTGCAATAAGTGCACCACACTGGCAGCCTCGATCTGCTTATGCCGGGAGCTATGATGAGACATGGCAAACTCAGCGTGCACCGTATTTACCTGAAGATTTTGATAAACGTTTTTTTAGCATGGCGCACCCGGACCTGGTTTATCCGGGTTTTCTCAGCGGTGGTGAACAAGTCGAAATAAGTAATATGCATCCACGTGGCACACTGAAATTTGCCTTACCTCATGTTAAATTAAATGCCGATGTATCCATGGCTGAGGGTTCTGTGCAGCCGCAGTTTAATTTGGAAACATTAATGCTTGAGCCAAATGAATTAAAGTTAAGTCTGGTCTGGCGAGCGGCAGTTCAATGTGACAAAAAAATGCTGAAAATAAGCAGTATAAAAATCAATATGGCAAGATAATGAAATCGCAGTCAATAACGTAGACAACAAACATGGCACAAACAACATTTTCAAATAGTCGAGGCATAGCACACAAAGGCAGCGGTGGCATGAGTGTCGTTTTCCCGGATGTTTGCAAGACCCAATGCGGAACACCAGTTATACCCATTCCTTACCCAAATATGGGTAAGGCTTCCGACACAAGTAAGGGCCCTAAATCAGTGACAGTCGATGGCAAAATGCCAATGGTAAAAGGTGCACAATACAGTACGAGTACAGGTGATGAACCAGGAACGCATAAAGGCATAGTCAGCGGTACTACCAAAGGCGTATGTGAGTTTATGATGTATTCATTTGATGTGAAATTCGAGGGCAAAAACGTTTGTCGTTTGGGCGACCCTTTGTTTCACAACAAAAAAAATATAATGGGTTAAGATCACTTGCTGGCTGTAATGGACAATACTGATATAAAACCTGTTACAAGCGCTTTTGCTTATCGAGAAATCTATGAGCGATACGTTGATGATGCATCATTCCTGTGGATTTTGCGTTCTATAGCTGTCGGTCAACCACATCACACTACTGAAGAAATTGTTGAATTAGAGCAGCGCATTGATGCGCATATTAGTGGTTTAATGACTTCCGTGGAACTCGGTTGGCAAGCCTGCGAAAAGGCGCTGACGCTGGAAGAGCCTGGAGAGGTTTTTACTGCAACTGTTATCGCTGTGCGTAATCATGACATGGTGAAAATTCAAAAAGCAGTAGAAGTGGGGTTAAGTAATCCACGCGCCACCGAAGGTTTGATCTCTGCTTTTGGTTGGCTTCCCACAAATTTAGCGCGCCCCTGGATAGAAAAATTTATTGCCAGCAAAGATATGAATCACAAATACCTGGGCATCGCGGCATGTAGTGTGCGTCGAGAAGACCCGGGTGTATCTTTAGCGACATTATTAAATAGAGAAGACTGTCAGCAACATAGTTCGCTCTATGCACGCGCCTTAAGGCTGATAGGTGAACTGCGCCGACAGGATTTGATGCCAAACTTGCAGGCAGCGCAAACGTCAGATAATACAGATGTCCTGTTCTGGTCAGCCTGGTCTGCTATCCTGCTGGGTGATGAATCCGTGGTTAACAAGTTACAATCGTTTGTTTTTAATACCGGGCCGCATCAGTTCAGGGCTACACAGATCGCCTTGCGTGTATTACCAGTGGAGACTGCAAGGGAATGGATATCTATCCTGGCCAAAAACGATACTCAGGTCCGTACCGTTATTCAGGCCACCGGCGTTCTCGGCGACCCTCATGCAGTGAACTGGCTTATTGGTAAAATGGCCGAGCCCAAACTGGCGCGGCTGGCAGGCGAAGCCTTCACACAAATTACTGGTGTGGACTTCGCTCAACACTCGTTAATCGATGCAGAACCTGAAAATCAAACTCAGTTCCCCGGTGAAAATACAGCGGACGAGGATGTCGGGCTGGATGAAGACGAAAATCTACCCTGGCCGGACGTAGCAAAAATAACCGCGTTATGGTCTAACCAGGGACAACACTTTTTGGTTGGGCAGCGCTATTTTCTGGGTAAACCCATCACCGCCGACTGGCTTAAACAAAAACTCGCCACAGGCACCCAACGCCAGCGCCACGCAGCAGCTTTGGAACTCGCGTTGCTAGGCGAAACACCGCTTATCAACACCCGTGCAAGGATGCCGGCATGAGTGACAAGCCCAGACTTTACATCGCTGGTATCGGTATGATTACCCCTGTGGGGGCAAATACCGAAATGACTGCGGCTGCAGTGAATGCAGGAATTAGCGCTTATGCTGAGACTGAATATTATGACCAGTCAAGTCAGCCCATTACTATGGCGTCGGTGCCCGACATAATTTTTGACGAAATAGATGCAGAAATCGGTGAAGGCGACAGGTATAACGCACGACATGACCGCGTTATCAAAATGGCCATTATTGCTATTCGCGAAGCTTGTGCGCAACAGTCCACGAAACAAGCTGTGCCTTTAGTGCTTGCCATGCCCGATGTGCCGGCAGATGCCGATGATGAACGTCTAAGCCCACTCATGCAAAACCTGGAACATAATTGCAAGCCGTGGGTAAATGCTGAACAATGCCGCAGCATTAACAGCGGCAGAGCAGCAGGCATAGAAGCAATTGAATTTGCTTTTAATTACCTTTACGACTTGCCGAACGATTTTATTTTAATTGGTGGCAGTGACTCCTACCAGGACTATTCGCGCCTAAACCCGCTTAGTGAAGCCGACCGTTTGTTGGTGCCAGACAGTATGGATAGTTTTGCGCCTGGCGAAGCAGCTGGTTTTTTATTGCTAACGCGACATCCCGGATTGGCTCAGGTGAAAAACGGCCATATCATCGCCATTAATCCGCCGGGTGTCGCAGAAGAGGCGGGGCATCTGCACAGTGAGGAAACCTATCGTGGTGATGGACTCGACAAGGCATTCAAAAAAGCCCTGGATAACCATCCGCAATTAAATATCCATAGCATCTACAGCAGCATGAATGGCGAAAACCATTGGGCCAAAGAATATGGTGTGGCTTATTTACGCAATAAACAAGCGTTTCATGATGAAGTAAAAACAGAACACCCTGCCGATACTTATGGCGATCTAGGCGCCGCCACCAGCCCGGTGTTAATTGCACTAGCCGCGCAGAATTTACATAATAACGTAAACGCGAAGAGCTATCTGGTTTACAGCTCATCCGATCACGCAAAACGCGGTGCAATCGTAATAGAAAAAATAGCCTGTGATGAAAATGCAGCAGCTACTTACAGTAAGCAACAGCTAAGGAAGTCACAAGAGGAAGTGTTATGACGGAGTTTTTAGAGAAAGTCAGCGGGCCAACACCAGAGCCACCTGAAGAAAAAAAAGAGGAAAGGAAACCAATAAAAGTTCGTTGCTCATTTTTTTTTGATGGTACGCTCAACAATCGTAAAAACACAAAAGCGCGTCTCGATAATTCAGATGCTTACAAAAAAAATAAAGGAAGCAAAAAGCAAGGCGATGGTAGTTATGAAAATGACTATACTAATGTTTCTACACTAGAGGCTAATCTTTTACCTAAAGCTGACGGTCATGATGAAATGATATCTATTTATACTGAAGGGCCAGGCACAGTAAATTACAGTGGTGACGAGACGAGAGGTTTTGCTTTTGGTTCGGGTGATACTGGCGTGAAGATGAAAGTATCTATTGGTATTAACGATGCGGTTAGGTTGATTAGTAAAGGGAAAGATAAAAGGCGTAAACCAGAAAAATTTATTATCGAAAAGCTTACGTTAGATGTATTTGGTTTTAGTCGTGGTGCTGCTGCGGCACGTTATTGTATATATAAATTATTAAAAGACAAAAATAGATCCATTCATAAACGCCTGGAACTAGCGGGTTTTGAAGTTGCAGAGAAAGCAATTGAAGTATGTTTTGCAGGGTTATTCGATACAGTGTCTTCCTATAATGGTGGCCAATATCTACATACCGATAACTGGGTGTTGGCGTTAAAATCTGTTAGTGAGGCAAAAAAAGTAGTGCAACTAGCTGCTGCAGAAGAACATCGTAAAAATTTCCCACTACATAATATTAAAAGTGCCGGTGGCAAGGGTGAACAGTTTTATTTACCCGGTGTTCACTCCGATGTAGGTGGAAGCTATCGGGAAGGTGAAATGGGTGATGAAGATATGGTCGTTTTTGAAGGTGGTCAGTGGGAAGCTGAGCGCGACAGTAAAAATCTAATTGAATCAGGTTGGTATAAACCAGAAGAAGTCACTGAGGAAATTATTAGTGTTGATGAATTTGGAGTCCCTGACTTTGTGAAAACAAAAGTGACACGAAAGGGAATTAGTAACGCATATTGCTCGATTCCACTAAAAATAATGGTTGCTTATGCACGCGATAACGGTATTGATGTTAAGACATCGTTAGATAAAAAAGCGTCTAGAAAAATAAAAAAAATTCCAGAACTTGGAGTGTTAGAAAAACATGTGAAAGTACATATTGCTGCAGGCAGTTCTAAATCATCAGCAGAATACTGGATTGATTTCCACAAAAAAGAAAAATGGTACGGTCAAATTAGGCATGGTCACCTGCATTTTTCCGCAAAATGTGAACTTGGATTGTCGCCAAGACTTGGCTTTTTTAGTGGTAAACGCCAACGGTATGAATTTGATGGTTAAATTTCGAAAACAGGCACAATTAGCTGCTTTTTTATTATTACTAACAGGTTGTACTACGACTATGAGCAACAACGATACAGAATTTGACTGGAAAGCTACCGAAAGCGGCCCCGAAAACTACCCTATGCAAATTATCGATGGTACTTTCCGCTATCACGGTGATCCTGACAATGGGTTGTATGTTCCCAGTGGTGCTGCCCTCTATGAAGGTTGGGGAATTATGCGGTCCTCACATAATGTAGGGCCAGATTTAAAACCTTTGCCAGATAAGTTGGATATTACCTATTTTTCTTTTGCTGAAAATAAATTTTATCAGGGTAGTTTTGATCTACCCTACGAAAAAATTCTCAGTTTATTCAGAGAAGGTGTGGAGCACAACAAAGAAGATCCAACGTACCAACGTATCATGGTGGGTGTAGCGCCTGGTGGCGCGGTAGCAGTATGGTTACTAGGTAACGGGATTAAAGAAGTATTTTTTGGCCAGGCACTAGAAGCAGATATAGACTGGGAAAAGGCGATTGAAATAGATCTTGAAGACAGAGAAGAATTTGTTAAGGAAGAAATTGTGGATACGGTAGGACCTGAAGTATTAGCTGATATACAAAAAAATGGTATTCCATTTCATCAGTGGGCGTTATACCGTACTCAATATAACTGGTTACCTACTTTCGCCGTCAGCCATACACCAAAAGAGTTCGGAATGGCTTTTTATAACGGCGAGTCGGGAAATTTTGACTTCCCTGTTGATCAAACCTTTATTTCTAGTACTCATCCTGTACCTAAAAATATTGATTTTAGTTATGCCATCAATGGTCAGGGTAAGAAGTATCTCTATATCATCCATTTTGATGAAAGAGAAATACTAGATGCATTTGACCGTCTAGGCGGTAATCAAGAACCATTGCAACTAGAATTTGATCCGAAAATACCGAAAAATTCAACACAGATTAGATTACGTAATGATAAAGAAGTTATCACGCTCAAAAAATTTATAGTTGAGGAGTTTTAGGCAATAGACGGGAAGGGTCGGTCGGTGACGACCAATCATAGCATTGGCTTTCTAGGGTCAGACCTGCTCAACCGCTTGAATATAAAGAAAAAACGTTTATTATATAGCCATTATATCGGCTTAAACACCGTTTTTTACTTCTCTCCCATTTATCATGCATTTTTCAGGGTATAGCGGTTTTTCAGCATATAAATTTGATGTGTCCTATTGCTAATTAGCGGGTGACGACGATACTTTTCATGCTTTACCATAAGACATCCTGGATGAGTTAAATCTTCATATTTGAAAAAACCCAGGTGATAAGCATCCAAAACCAGCTTTTTAGCAATTGAGTCAGATGGGTCTTTGTCCTCGTAAGGCAGCTTTTTTAATTCGGCTGCGGCATTTTGCAACAGATTTTTATCAATACTATCGGGATCTTTAACATAGCTTCTAAGGTGCGCTTTTATTCTAAATATTTCTAAAGCGTTGCTTTGCAATTTATAAGGCTTAAACATGGTGACCTCCAGATAAGTGTTTAACAAAGCTTACTGGACTCTTTTCTTGTTTAATTGACGATTCGCGCCAACTGATTGACTTGAAATATCTGTGTTTGGCCTTACATTAGCAGTAATAAACTGATTCGAATGGTAAGCATATGAGCGAAACAAAACACATTGTATGTCCGTCATGTAATGCAACAAACCGTATTCCAGCTGCCAAATTAGCTGCGGGTCCGTCCTGTGGTAAGTGTCATAAGCCCTTGTTTAATGGTAAGCCGGTGATTTTGCACTCGGAAAACTTCCAGCAGCACATCAATCGCAATGATATTCCCGTGGTTGTCGATTTCTGGGCACCATGGTGCGGCCCCTGTAAGATGATGGCGCCTGCATTTGAACAGGCTAGTGCTGAACTGTCACCGTCTGTACGACTGGCAAAGTTAAACACTGAAGATGAACAGACCATAGCCGGGCATTTGAATATTCGCAGCATTCCAACCATGGTAATATTTAAAAATGGTCGGGAAATCACCCGACAAGCCGGTGCAATGAGTGCTGCAGAGATTAAATCCTGGGTGCAAAACTATATATAAAACATTACTTTTTGTATTTTTTATCGAATTACTAACATTTTTTAACTATTCCTTGCAAAAACCCTGACTATTCCTGCTTGAATTATGTCTATCAATTACTTTGGAAGTGACTGAATTTTTTGACAAAATCATTTTTTTCATAGAAACTATTAGTCTCTTTAACTAAAGACAATAAACAGGGATTTACTCAATGGCAGATTTATTCTCTAGTGAATGGTCGCAGTCTTTTAAAGATGCGTGGAATGCGGATGAAGAAATTACAGCCTCATTACAGCGAGCTGGTTTTAATTCTGTTGTTGCTTTTGGGTTAACTGAAAGTGAACAGCCATCATTTGTGATGACCATAGAAAATGGCCTGGTTGCATCGATTAACACAGCTTCTGCAGATGACATTAAGTGGGATATTCGTGCAACCACTGATGACTGGTTAGCTCTCATTGTCAAACCACCCGGTTTAATGAAGCTGGGGATAGCCTACACGTCACGAAAATTACGTTTTAAAAAAGGTGATTATGCGACCATGATAAGAGACCCGAGTCTGGCTGGTGCATTCGTAAAATCATTTGCCTTGATGGGAAAAGTGCTCTGATAGCTGAATTTACTTATAGAAAAAAGGCTGGTTCACGACCAGCCTTTTTTTATGGGTAAACAGGGTTCGCCAGTCACTATACTTTCTATGTGCGCAAATTTAAAAGCCAATGAACAATAAAGCAAGCGTGTTGTCAGTACATTGTTGATTATGGATTTACAGATACTAAAAAGATAGTCGCATTATTAAACCGAGTTACATATTAATACCATGAAAGACACCTATGAATTATTGAAAGAAACCGATTTCCCGGCGATTAAACGTGCACCGCTGGAAACCTTGCAGGTTAATCTTGGTTATTTATGTAACCAGCAATGTTTGCATTGCCATGTGGATGCCAGTCCGCGTCGTAAAGAAATCATGACGGCAGAAACAATCGCCGACGTGCTTAATTTTTTAAAACAAAAAAATATTAAAACACTGGACTTAACCGGTGGCGCACCGGAAATGAATCCCGGGTTTTTTTCACTGGTTAAACAGGCCCGTGATATGGGCGTGCATGTTATCGACCGTTGTAATCTAACGGTTCTTTTAGAGCCTGGGTTTGAGAAAACGGCGGCATTCCTGGCTGAAAACAGGGTGGAAGTGGTTGCTTCTATGCCGTGTTACCTGGAAGAAAATGTTGATGCACAACGTGGCAAAGGTGTCTTCAATGACAGCATAAAGGGCCTGCAATTATTAAATCAGCACGGTTATGGCATAGAGCAAGAGTTGCAGCTTAATCTTGTCTATAACCCGCAGGGCATTAATTTGCCGCCTTCACAAAATGAACTTGAGCCAGCGTATAAAAAAGAACTGCAGCAACGTTTTGCTATCGCCTTCAATAATTTGTACACCATAACCAACATGCCTATCAAACGATTTGGCAGCACGCTGTTATCGAAAGGTCTGTTTGATGAATATATGCAGTTGTTAAAAACAGCCTACAGCGTTGATAATCTACCCGGTGTTATGTGTCGCACCGCCTTAAGTGTCGACTGGTTAGGTTATGTTTATGATTGTGACTTTAACCAGATGTTAGGGCTGTCTGCCGGCCTGAGTGTGGCTGTGGGGGCTGACATGGTCTCTGCAAAAACACATATAAATGATCTTTTG
>Ga0164315_10002255_pt1 | contig 14775 bp, 12 predicted proteins | sample GuaBasSedimGuay6_FD_113737 | JGI IMG/M metagenome (GOLD analysis project Ga0164315, IMG submission 113737) | Subseafloor sediment microbial communities from Guaymas Basin, Gulf of California, Mexico - Guay6, Core 4569-2, 0-3 cm | ecosystem: Environmental > Aquatic > Marine > Hydrothermal vents... | reverse complement strand
GCGCGGCGTTGCGAGAAACTATCCGGGGGTTCGGACGTTACCGCGGTAACGTCATCGGACTCCACTTCATTTTCTTCCGCGTCGCGCGCGTCCATCGCGGCGTTGAGCGCCTGCAACACGACGGCGCCTTCTTCGGCCGGTAGCCGGGCGCGAATCACGAGGCTGCCGTCGTCATCGTAGTAGTAGTTCAACTCTCGCGCATCGTGCTGTCTCGCGGCACGCTCGCGCTCTTCGTAACGGGTAACGCTCCGATAGCCACGCACCAGCTTTTCGACCTGCGCTGCGGTAGCGTAACGGGCGAGCTCGAGCAGTTCCTTTTCGTTTTCCGGGTCGGCAATCCGGGTCACGGCGCGCACCTTGGAAAAGCTGAGTTCACCCGTGGCAAATGACGCGGAGATCAGCGGTAACTGTTTGAGCGCATGCGCGACGCGGACTTTTTCCCGCGCCGCGTTCATGCCGATGCCGCAGCGCCAGTTGAGCCAGTGTGCGCAGGAGGTGAGTCCCCAGGACCCCCAGGGTTCTTCGTCATCGAGTTCGGCGACAAGCTGTAGCAAACGATAACTGGCCGCGTTGATCTGCGCGCACAGGTCGGTGATTTCACGCTCGAGCGCATCGGCGCGGGCAAGGGGATTGGGGTATTCGGGTGCCTGGGAGAGGCTGATAGTGGAGTCATACATGATCAACTTCCGTGTTGTTGCAGATGCGCTGATTATACCAGAAAATGTAGTATAATCAGAGAGTTATATGGTGTTTTGTCGCCATTTTGGAGCGCCTCTTGCGGACTTTTGCCCAGGATTCTTCGATCATCGAATAGAAGTTAATTATCATCTCCAAAAGCTATCAATAAAAAAGCCGGCTAGCCTGATTACATCGAAAGTTCAAGGTTACTAATTGTTTAACCAGCGGCTACAGCTCCCTCGGGAAACATGTTAATTATGGCTTCCCGAGCCTTTTCAAATAGTCTCTATTAAACCTTAATGACAGGTAAGTGTTCGCCTTGTGAAACGCGTGCCGCGTGGCTATGATTCGCAGTCCAGGAAACCCCACAACGAGGTCTGTCATGAAAGTGTGTGTACTCGGCGCTGCCGGTGGAATCGGTCAGCCGCTCTCTCTGTTACTCAAGTTACAACTTCCCGCGGGCAGCGAGCTGTCGCTTTATGACGTAGCCCCCTTTACTCCGGGTGTCGCGGTCGATCTGAGCCATATTCCGACCGACGTTGCGGTTACGGGTTTCGTCGGCGACGACGTCGAGGCCGCGATGCAGGATGCCGACATCGTCGTCGTCCCGGCCGGCGTGCCGCGCAAACCCGGCATGACCCGCGATGACCTCTTCAACATGAACGCGGGCATCGTCAAAAAATTGATCGGCGCCGGCGCAAAGGCCTGCCCCAACGCCTGTTTTGCGATTGTCACCAACCCGGTCAACTCGACCGTGCCGATTGCCGCCGAGGTGCTCAAGGCCGCCGGTGTATACGACAAGCGCAAACTGTTCGGCATCACCACGCTGGACGTGATCCGCTCGATTACCTTTGTTGCCGAGGCGGCCGGTAAGAGCGTCGACGATGTCAGCGTCAACGTTATCGGCGGACACAGCGGGGTTACCATTTTGCCGCTGTTGTCGAGCATTGACGGCGTGGAACTGTCGCAGGCCGATATCGAAGCCCTGACGCCGCGCATCCAGGAAGCTGGCACCGAGGTGGTTGAAGCCAAGGCCGGTGCCGGATCGGCGACCCTGTCGATGGCGCAGGCTGCGGCGCGGTTTACCGCTTCGCTGGTTGCAGCGCTCGATGGCGAATCCGTGACCGAATGCTGTTACGTGCAGGTCGGCGAGGATACCAGCAGCTTCCACGCGCAGCCCGTGGTGCTCGGCAAGAATGGCGTCGAGTCGATTCCGCCCCTGCCGGCGCTTAGCGACTACGAACAGAAAGTGCTCGACGACATGCGCGAAACCCTCGAAGGCAATATCAGCAAGGGCCTCGAGTACGCCAACGCCTGACTCCCTGTCATAACTGCAAGCGCGCTTGCGGTAATCAAGATGCCATCCCGACCCCGAAAGGGTCGGGTTCTGGCGCCGCTTCGGTTGAACTGTAATGCGGCTATCTTCTCAAAATACTCACCCCGAGTGGCGGCATCGGCATGCAATATGGTGACCGCGCCGGTAACCAACTGGAGGCTGGCCCTATGCGATCCGCAATAATGCTGTTAACCCTGGTGTTGTTGTGGGGCTGTGCCTCCAAACAACCCGCCGAGTCCGAATTCGTTACCCGTATCGGTGTCATCGTGGGAAAGGAAGTGGTCGACCTCGAGGTTGGCAGTAGCGAGACCCGGACCAGTACCAGCGTATCGGTGGGAGCCTCCAGCGGTGGCGGGTTTGCGATTGGCCTGGGGTTCCTGTTGTCGCCCGGGTCGCGCAGTTCGGATGAAAAACCCCCGGTTCGCTATCGTGTTGACCTGATGAATGGTGAACAGATGACGGTCTTTCACGAAAGCAACCTGTTCGAAGTCGATGACTGCGTTGAGGTCACCTTCCTGGCTGAGGATGATCAAAACCCACCAATGATGAAACGCATCAAGGGCGGTTGCGGCGGTAATTAAATGTCCTTGAGGAGGCGCAGGGCGTCGTAAATTGCGGCGTGAATATTGCGTGATGACACCGCGTCGCCGATACGAAACAGCTTGAATTTCCCCTCGGGATTGCGTTCCACCCGTTGCGCCCTGCCGTCAATCAACGCATCGTAATCGACTTCACCGAGGTTGCTCGACAGTGGTTTGAGGTCGAAATAGACATCGGCGAGCGGGATTGTGCCGTGTTCTACGACAACCTGGTCGACCACTCGTTCGCTGGTGAAATCGCCGTAGTCGCTGCCCAGGGTGACGCGGATACTTTCACCCTCGCATTGCGCGGATAATGCCCGGTGGCAGAGCGTAAAACGCACATCCAGCGGCAGCAATTTGCGCATGTAGGGGACCAGGTTGGTACCGCCGATGTCGGCTCCAATTTGACGCTCCGGAGTGACGAATTCGAGGCTGGCGCCGCTGTCGGCGATGACTTCGGCCGCCTGCATGGCGGCGTGGTCGGCGCCATCGTCGTAGAGCAAAACTTCGCGCCCCGGGATCACGTCGCCGGAGATGATATCGCGCGCCGACACCACCAGTTCATTGCCGCTTTGCAATATCTCGGTATCCGCCAGACCGCCGCTGGCGATGATGACGATGTCGGCTTCCTGTGCCAGGATTTCGTCGGCTTCGGCGTAGGTATTGAAGTGAAATTCGACGCCGGCACGCTCACATTGTTCGACCCGCCAATCGATGATGCCAATCATTTCACGCCGCCGGGGCGAGTGGCTTAACAGGCGCACCTGGCCTCCCGTCTGTGGTGTGGCCTCGAACAGAATCACCCGGTGACCACGTTCGGCGGCGACACGCGCCGCCTCGAGACCCGCCGGCCCGGCGCCGACGACGACGACTTTCGCCGACGTCTCGCTTTTGTCTTCGATCTGGTGCGGCATGGTCGCTTCGCGGCCGCTGGCCGGGTTGTGGATACAAAGCGCTTCGCCAGCGAGGTAGATGCGGTCGAGGCAATAGGTCGCGCCGACGCAGGGGCGGATATCCTGCTCGCGACCCTCGACCAGCTTTTGTACGATCATCGGATCGGCGATATGTGCGCGCACCATGCCGACCATGTCGAGTTTGCCGCTCTTGATGGCGTGGCGTGCGGTCGCGATGTCTGCAATCTTTGCGGCGTGAAATATCGGCACATCGATTTCCTTGCGAACCTCGCCGACGAAATCGAGATGCGGCGCGGAGGGCATGCCCTGTACCGGGATGACGTCGGCGAGCGCGGCGTCGGTGTCGATGTGTCCGCGAATGATGTTGAGAAAATCGACATTGGCGTCGTTTACCATGCGCCGCGCGATTTCCATACCGACCTCGCGCGTTATGCCGTTTTCCATTTGCTCGTCGAGCACGAGTCGCAGGCCGACGATGAAGTCGGTGCCGACGCGCTCGCGAATGGCGTCCAGGACCAGGTGCGTGAAGCGCAGGCGGTTGTCGAGATCCCCGCCCCAGTCGTCGTTGCGTAGATTGGTTGACGGTGACCAGAACTGGTCGATCAGGTGTCCGTAACACTGCAGTTCGAAACCATCGAGGCCGGCGGCCTGCATGTGTTCGGCGGCGAGCGCGTAGTCCGCGACGATGCGTTCGATATCCCAGTCCTCGATGATTTTCGGAAAGGCGCGATGCGCGGGTTCGCGCACGCCCGAGGCCGATACGGTCGGCAACCAGTCGCTGTGGTTCCAGTGCGCGCGCCGACCGAGATGCGTGAGCTGTATCATGACCTTGCAATCGTGTTCGTGGCAGTTGTCGACCAGTTCGCGCATCCACGGTACGACTTCTTCACGGTAGGCAAGGATGTTGCCGAAGGCTGGCGGGCTGTCGCGCGACACCAGCGCGGAACCTGCGGTCATGGTCATCGCCAGACCGGCCTTTGCGCGCGCCGCGTGGTAGAGGCGGTAGCGTTGTTTGGGCATGCCGTCCTCGGTATAGGCGGGTTCATGCGATGCCGTCATGAGCCGGTTTTTGAGGGTCAGGTGTTTCAGCTGAAACGGTTGTAGCAGGGGATCGTTACTTGACATGGGACGATATCGCTGGCAAGGGACAGTTGGGATGTTAACAGCAAGCTCAATGCGAAAACAATAGCGGGGAAGCATTGCTGGCTGGGGCCAGTTCTCGATTGAATTCAATGCCTGATTGAAGTTAAATGGCATGCCCTGGAGCGCCTGTTCCAGTCGGTTCGTTAAGGAGAAAAATACATGTCATCGCGGCGTTTTAATGTGGTCAGCCATTGCGCAAAATCACCCTGGTTTTCGCGCACCTGGAGCGAAGAAGCATTTTACAGCGAGTATGCGGGACGCCTGGTGCTGCAGTCGCTGGGTAACGATACCGTCGAGGAGTACTGGAATCTGCGCAAGTCGGTCGGGCTGTTCGATGTACCCGAGCGGCCAGTCGAAATTCGCGGCAGGGACGCGGTCCGGTTTCTCAACCGCGCCTTTACCCGGCCGGTCGACAGGCAGCGCGTCGGTCGCGGCAGCTACGGACTGTTGTGCCACCGGGGTGGCGGCATGGTCTGCGACGGCATTTTGTTCCGTCTCGCCGATGACCACTTCTGGTACGTGCATGCCGATGCCGACGTCTATATGTGGCTGTCCGCACTCGCCGTCGATTACGCGGTTGAAATCCACGATCCCGGGTCCTGGGTATTGCAGGTCCAGGGGCCGAAATCGTTAGAGGTACTGGCAAAGGCCTGTGACGGTGGCGCTCCCGATGAGTTTCGCTATTTCGACGCCTTCGAGGGCAGCATGGGCGGGCAACCGGTGCTGGTCAGCCGCACCGGGTGGACGGCTGAGCTCGGTTTCGAGGTGTACAACATGGATGCCGCCGTCGACGGCCCGACGCTGTGGGATCACCTGATTGCCGCGGGCGCCGAGTTCGGCATGCGTGGGAGTAGTCAGATGGCGATGAACATTCGCCGCATCGAGGCCGGTATTTTGAATTACGCTACCGACATGGACTGGGACACCACGCCCTACGACATGGGACTGGGGGCTTTTGTCGATCTCGATAGTCACGATTTTGTTGGCCGCGACGCGTTGCGCGATGTGACTAAAGCAACCCGTTTCAGTGGCTTCAAGTGTGAATCGCGCAAAATTCCTTACGGCGCCGCGTTGATGTCGGCAGGCCAGGCGATCGGCCGTGTTACCGCCTACGAGATATCGCCTTACCTCGAGTGCGGCATCGGTTTTGCGTTGTTCGAGTCGGCGAGTGGGCTGGATGGCAGCGCGATTAGCGTGAACGATCGCGCCGGCGAACCCTGTCCGATAGAATTGGTCGATCTGCCTTTTTACGACGCCGAGAAAAATATTCCTCGCGGCTTGCCGTCGCCCCATAACATCGCCCAATGACATCACCCCCATGAAATCACCAATGTACTCAACCATTCAGGTAAGCATATGAACACAGGTCCCTCGATACTGATCACCGGCGCCTCCGGCGGCATCGGCCGCGCGGCCGCCATCGAATGCGCCAGCCGCGGCGCCCGCATCGGCGTGCACTACCACGGCAACCGCGAACGCGCCGAGGCTACCCTGGCGGCGCTCGACGGCGAAGGGCACAGCCTGTTCCAGTGCGATATCACCGACCCGCAAGCGGCCGCCGCGCTGATCGAGGATGCGGAACAAACTTTCGCGGGGCTGGACGTGCTGGTCAACAACGCCGGCGTGTCGCAACGTCATAATTTTACAGACATCGACTACGACACCTGGCAGAAAACCTGGCATCGCATCGTCACCACCAACCTGACGGCGGCCGCCAATTTGAGCTTTTGCGCCGGTCAGAAAATGATTGCGCGCGGCGGTGGACGGATTGTCAACGTGTCCTCGCGCGGTGCTTTCCGCGGCGAACCGCTGATGCCCTGGTACGGCGCCTCCAAGGCCGGTATGAACGCCATGGGTCAGTCGCTGGCGCAGGCGCTGGGACCGAAGGGGGTGTTCGTCTACACGGTTGCGCCGGGATTTGTCGAAACCGAAATGGCGGCGGAGGTACTGGCGTCAGCGGAAGGCGACAGCATCCGCAATCAAAGCAGCATCGGCCGCGTGGCGCAGCCGCAGGAACTCGGTAAGACGATCGCTTTTCTCGCGCTGGAAGCGCCCGAATTCATGACCGGCAGCATCGTCGATGTCAATGGTGCCTCCTACCTGCGTTCCTGAGTGATGCATCGGTCCAGTCCGGCAGACCGATCGACATCATCTATCGGCGTAAGCAGGTTGAACGGGCAAGGAAACCGTTAATGAAGTCCGTTGCCGGTTCGTTCCCCCGATTGCTCACGCTGGTCCTGTTGGCGGCGCTTTCGACGCTATCGCTAAACCTGTTTCTGCCATCGCTCACCAACATCGCGCTCGACTTCGAGGCCGATTACGCGCTCGTCAGCCTGTCGATCGCCGGTTACCTGGCGACAACCGCCGTGCTGCAACTGGTGATCGGTCCGATGTCTGATCGTTTTGGACGCCGCCCGGTGCTGTTGTGCGCGCTGTCGGTATTCGTCATCGGTTCGCTGGGTTGCCTGTTGGCACGCGATATTTACAGTTTCCTGATGTTTCGTGCGCTGCAGGCGGCAGTTATTGCCGGATGGGTGCTGTCGATGGCGATGATTCGCGACACCCGCGGTGAGGGCGAGGCGGCGAGCCTGATTGGCTACGTCGCCATGTCGATGGCGATTGCGCCGATGCTGGGACCGATGATCGGCGGCCTGCTCGATGAACTGTTTGGCTGGCGTTCGAGTTTCCTGCTTTATTGCCTGTTCGGCACGGCGCTGCTGTTGCTGTGTTGGCTCGATCTCGCCGAAACCAACCTGTCGCCGTCGGCGACCTTTGCCGCGCAGTTTCAGGCTTACCCTGAACTGCTCGGTTCGCGCCGTTTCTGGGGTTACGCGATCTGCGGGCTGTTTTCGACGGGCGCCTTTTACGTGTTCCTCGCCGGCGTTCCGCTGGTCGCGGCGAGCCAGTTCGCGATTTCACCGGGCCAGCTGGGTTTCTACATGGGAACCATTACCGCGGGTTTCGCCGTTGGCAGCTTTGTTGCGGGCCGCTATTCGAAGCGCTATGCGCTCAGCACGATGATGATAGCCGGCAGGCTTATCGCCTTTGTTGGACTGGCAATGGGCCTGCTGTTGTTCCTGCTGGGATACGCGCATGGACTGACGCTGTTCCTGGCAACGGTTTTCGCCGGCCTGGGTAACGGCATCTCCATGCCCAGCGCCAACACCGGTGCGATTTCGATACGCCCGGGCCTGGCCGGTAGCGCGGCTGGCCTGGTCGGGGCATCGACGGTTGCCGGGGGCGCAGTGTTGACGGTGTTTACCGGTTACCTGCTGGAAGATGGCGATGCCGCGATTCGCCTGCTCGGGGTCATGTTGTTGTGCGCGGTAATGGCGTTGGCGGCGGCCCTGTACGTACGCCATATCGACCGGCGTGAGGCGCGGTCGATTTCATCAGGCTAATCTGCAAATAGCTCCGACTGGAATGGGTAACTGACGTCGGGCCGAACCTGTTACTCGTTTTTCGTGGCTTCGAGTTCGATCTGCAGGTCGAGCACTTCGCCGATCGCGGGTAGGCCATAGTTGACGCCGAAGTCGCTGCGCTTGATCGATGCGGTCGCATCAAAACCGCAGATTTGTTTCTTGTTGAATGGATGCTGGCCGCAATTTATCGCGCTGACTTCCAGTGTTACCGACTGGCTTACACCAAGTATGGTCAGATTACCGCTTACCGTCGCGAGCTTGTCGCCAGACCAGGTGACCGCGCTCGACTTGAAGGTGATGGTTGGGTATTCAACCGCGTTGAGAAAGTCAGGTGATTGCAGATGCGCGTCACGTTTGTCGTGACCGGTATCGATCGACGCCGCGTCGATTTCGATCATGACCGAAGCCTTCTTGCCGGCCGGGTCGTAATGCATCGAACCCGACTGCCGGTCAAACTTGCCGCGCATCGTCGAAAATCCGAGATGGTTTATAGCGAAGCTGACATAGGTATGGCCGGGATCGATGGTGTAGTCTGCCGCCTGCAAAGCGTTGACGGGTAATGTCGCCAGGGCGGCGATGATCAGGTACTTTTTCATGGGTAACTCCTTAGTGGTTTTGTTGTGTTGAATAAATCTCTGACCTCGATAGAGGTATATTGTTTCAATATCCCGAATCCGGGCTGCCTGTCTGCCAGACCCAGAAGCCGACGGCGATAGCAATTACCAGGCCGGGAAGGCTGCTCAGCAACGCGCTCAGGAAACGTGAATCGGGCTTCAGCGGCAGCAGGCTGACGGCGAGCGGGATCGCCGCCAGTGCCAGCAACGCATACCAGGGCAGGCGCGCGAAGATGACCGCCGCCAGTCCCAGCAGTAGCGGCGCGAGCACGTAGGGGAGTGTTGTTATCGGCGCCTGCGACGCTTCTGTCGCGTCTTTTTTAGCGAACAACACCCAGGCCAGGAAGGCGCCGGCGGACGCCGCCGACAGCGCCAGTGCAAGCTGCCCGAGTAGCGCCGAGGCGGCGGCGGTGGCGGACAGACCGACTCCGAGCAGCAGGCTGAATCCCGCGGCGTGCAGGCGTGCATCGCTGCGTGCCAGTCGATCGAAATGAAACAGTAACCACAGCGCGAGCCCGATGGAACCCGCCACGAACAGGGCGATTGCGCCGGCTTCCATGCGCGCCAGCACCGTCCAGAAAACCCACAGCAATGCGAGCACGGCAGCACCGGCGGCGACAGCGCGTTGCAGGTTGGCGCGTGGCAGCAGGCGCGGCAGTAGCGCGGCTGCGACAAAGCTGATCAGCACCAGCAATATGATTTTTCGGGTGCCGGTCAGGGGCGTGACGGTGACGCCATTGATGAGGAGGACAGATACCAGGAAGGCGGCGCAAACCGCCCATAGCCAGGCTAGTGTGCTGATTTTTCGCAAGCCGAGATAAGCCAGTAGCGCGATCACGAATGGCGCGACTGCACTCTGCAACTCGGGGCGGTTGAGTATCTGCTCCATCGGTGCTCAGCCAGTCCGAATCATCTGCTGGAAATCCTGGAAATGCAGTTGCTTACGGCTGGGAATCATGTGGCGGTAGACCGGGGAGTGGCATTGATGAACCATGCTAACAGGTTATATTTTTACATCAAGTTGGCAATTTTTGCGCTATAGTGCCGCAATTATGCAGCATATGAATTGGGACAACCTGCGCTACGTCTTGATGGTCGCGAGCAAGGGATCGATTTCAGCCGCCGCGCGCGAACTCGAAGTCAACCGCAGCACGGTGTTACGCCGCATCAACAGCTTCCAGCAAAACCTGAACTGCCGCATATTCGATCGCGGCGATAGCGGTTACGTACTCACGCCTGAAGCCGAGAAGATGATCGACGCCGCGCGCGAGGTGGAAAGCACGCTGCTCGACATGCAGCGCCAGATCGCCGGTCACGAACTCAAGCTCGAGGGCGAGCTGCGCGTGACCACGACCGATACCTTTATGTTGTCGCTACTCGGGCCTCATCTTGCCAGCTTCCGGCGCAAGCACCCGCACATAGTGGTCGATATACGGATGACCAACAATATCCTCGATTTGAATCGATACGATGCCGACGTCGCGTTTCGACCGACCCTGCACGCGGATGCCAGGCTGATCGGGCGCCGGCTATGTGATGTCGAATTTGGTATTTATGCTGCCCGCGAGCTGTTGCCTGACGTGGACCAGGAGAACATTTTCGCGGGCCGCTGGATCGGGTTTGTCGACAATATTCTGCAATCACCGATTGGCGTCTGGTTTGCGGCATCCGTCAATACGGGCAATATTTGCCTGCGTTGCGACTCCTTCGTGGCGGTTCGCGTGGCGGCCGAATCGGGTATCGGCCTGGCGCTGTTACCCTGCTTGCTCGGTGACGTCTCGCCGGTTTTGACACGATTGCCGATTGATACGCACGAATTGACGACCGGCCTGTGGGCGTTGGCGCATCCGGATCTGGTGCGCTCAGCCCGTGTGCATGCCTTCATCGAACACTTCAGCGAGGCACTTGCCGCACGCGGGTAATGGCGATACCGCCCAGAATAGTCACCAGCGCGACATAGTGTTGCCAGCCGGCGGGTTCCGACAGCAGCCAGGCGCCGGCGAAGAATGCCACCACCGGAATCAGGTAGTTTATCGTCGACAGGAAGGTCGGTCCGGCGCGGTTGATCACCACAAACAGAATAATCGTAGCGATACCGGTCGGGCCTATGCCAAGCCAGATCACGGCGAGCATCGAGTCCTGGCTGATGCTGTTGTTTACCGGAGCCAGGGTCAGCCAGATGGGCAGCATGATGATACTCGCCATGATCAAAACCCCGCAGGCACCGACCATCGGGCTGAAGCGCGGCAGGCGCTTGATCAAGATGGTATTGACCGCGTAACAAGTGGCCGCGGTGAAGATCGCCAGGCCGCTGAGGAGCGCGCGGCCGCCGCCTTCGAAGACCGGGCCCAGCAAAATCACGATCCCGGTGATGCCGAGCGTAAAGCCGATGATCTTGTAGCGGTTCAGGGTTTCGCCTTCGACCAGATAGTGCGCCAGCAGCATCGTCATCAGCGGCATGATGGCCATGATCATGCCGGCGACGCCCGAGTCGACCGTTTGCTGCCCCCAGGAAATGAGAAAGAAGGGTAAGGCATTGCCGGCGATCGCCATCAACAGGAAGCCACCCCAGACGCGCGCGCTACGTGGAAACGACTGGCCGCGCGCAAATACCACCAGCGCCAGCACCAGCGCGCCCAACACCAGGCGGTAGAACACGATCGAGATGGGATCGATGGTTCTGACGGAGATTGCGGTGAGCAGGAACGAGGTCCCCCATAGTCCCACCAGGACCATCAACAGGCCCCAGTTGAGAAGGCTTGATTTTTGTATCAACGCCTATTCTTGCAGTTGCGGCAGGTCGCGGAAGAGTTCGAGCGCTTCCGGGTTTGCCAGCGAATGAATATTTTTCACGACCCGGTTGTGCACCACGTCTCGCACCGCGAGCTCGACGATCTTTCCCGACTTGGTGCGCGGAATTTCGGCGACCTGGATGATCTTTGCGGGCACGTGCCGCGGTGAGCATTTTTCGCGTACCGTTTTGCGAATGCTGGAGTACAGCGCGTCATCGAGTTCTGCGCCGGCTTGCAGTACCACGAACAGCACCACGCGCACGTCGTCGTCCCAGTCCTGGCCGATGACGATGCTCTCGACGACCTCGTCGAGCTGTTCGACATGGCGATAGATTTCCGCGGTGCCGATGCGCACCCCACCGGGGTTCAGCGTCGCGTCCGAGCGGCCGTAGATAATGATGCCGTTATGCTCGCTCAGGCGCACGTAATCACCGTGGTGCCAGACGTTGTCGAAGCGCGCGAAGTAGGCGTTGTGATATTTCTCACCATCCGGGTCGTCCCAGAAATAAACCGGCTGGCAGGGGAAGGTTTGCGTGCACACCAGTTCGCCTTTTTCATTTTGCAGCGATTTGCCGTCATCATCGAAGACCTCGACCGCGAGGCCAAGGCCGCGGCACTGGATTTCGCCGCGGTATACCGGCAGCAGCGGGCAGCTGAGGACGAAACAGGAGACGATATCGGTGCCCCCCGAAACCGACGCCAGGCAGAGATCTTTTTTGATGTTCTCGTACACGTAGTCGAAGCTCTCCGGCGCCAGTACCGAGCCGGTGGACGCAATCGTGCGCAGCGCGGACAGGTCGAAGTTGTCGAGCGGTCGCAACTTCGCGTTTTTCATCGCGTCGATGTACTTGGCGGAGGTGCCGAAGATCGTCATGTCGACGTCTTCCGCGTAGCGCCACAAAACCTCGCCGTCGGGATAAAACGGTGAACCGTCGTACAGCACCAGCGCGGCTTCGCTCGCGAGCGCGCTCACCAGCCAGTTCCACATCATCCAGCCGAGCGTGGTGAAATAAAATACGCGATCGCCGGGGTGCACGTCACAATGCAGCATCTGCTCCTTGAGGTGCTGAATCAGCGTGCCGCCGACCTTGTGGGTGATGCATTTCGGCTTGCCGGTGGTGCCCGAGGAGTAGAGGATATAAAGCGGGTCGTTGAAGCCGCGCGCGACAAATTCGATCTCCCCGGCCGGGGTCGCGATAATGTCGCGCCAGTCGACCGCATCGACGCGGTTGCCGAACCCGGTGAGGTCGATCTGGACCAGCTGTTCGACGCTGGGCAGGTTCGCCTTGATGGCGCTGACCTTGTCGTTGAGATCGTGTTTCTTGCCGTTGTAAAAGTAACCATCCGCGGTGAACAGAAAGCGCGGCTCGGTCTGGCCGAAACGGTCGACGACGCTGTCTTCGCCGAAATCGGGCGAGGTCGAGGTCCACACCGCGCCGAGGCTGGTGGCGGCCAGCATCGCCACCACTGCTTCGGGCATGTTGGGCAGGTAGGCTGCGACGCGGTCGCCGGGGCGCAATCCTTTCGATTTCAGCCAGGCGGCGACGCTTGCGACCTGCTGGTAAAGCTCCTTCCAGGTCAGCCTGTAATCGACCTGGTCTTCGGCGCGGAAATAAATCGCGATTTCGTCGCTCTTCCTGCGCAGCAGGTTTTCAGCGAAATTGAGGCTGGCATCGGGGAACCACCGTGCGTCTTCGATGCGCTCGCCATCGACCAGGATGCGTTCACCCTTGTCGCCGATGATGCCGCAAAAGTCCCAGACTTCTGACCAGAATTTTTCCTTTTCGTCCAGTGACCACTGGTAAAGCGCATCGTAGTCCTGCAGCGAAAGCCCGCGGCGCTGGTTCACCTGTTGCATGAAACGCGTCATGTTGGCCGCATCGATGCTGGCCTGGCTCGGTGTCCAAAGTGGCTGTTGCTCGGTCATATTCCTTTGTCATCCCTGCGTAAGCTGGGCGGTCCGACGTATCGGTCTCATAATAAAGGCGCCATCTTAACAAGATTCCCGCTTGCGCGGGAATGACGAGCTGGGGAGTTATTTCCCCTTCCACACCGGGTCGCGTTTCTCGGCGAAGGCCTTGAAGCCTTCCATGTTGTCTTCGCTGCCATAGAGCGTGTCGACGGTTGCGAGCTGACGTTTGGTTATCCAGTTCATCCCCTCCTGGAATTGCATCGACTCGGCCGCGCGCGCTACTTCCTTGATCGCCGCGAACACCAGTGGTGGACCCGAAGCCAGTTCGCGCGCCACTTCCCAGACCCGATCCAGCAGTTGGTCGGCCGGCAGCACTTCGTTGACAAGACCCCAGCGCAGCGCTTCGGCGCTGTCCATCCAGCGGCCGCGGTACAGCATCTCCATAGCGATATGGTAAGGGATGCGCTTGGGCAACTTGATCGTGGCGGCGTCCGCCAGCGTTCCGGCCCTGATTTCCGGGAGTGCGAAAGTCGAGTGGTCTGCGGCGTAGATGAGGTCCGCCGACAGCATTAGTTCGAATCCGCCGCCGACCGCCATGCCGTTGACCGCGGCGATGACCGGCTTGTTCAAGCCGCGCAATTCTTGTAAGCCGGCGAAGCCACCGACGCCGTAGTCGCCATCGACCGCATCACCGTCGGCGGCTGCCTTGAGGTCCCAGCCGGCGCTGAAAAATTTATCGCCGGCGGTTTTGATGATAGCGACACGCAGCTCCGGATCATCGCGAAATGCCGCGAATGTTTCACCCATCAGGCGGCTGGTTTGTAGATTGATGGCGTTCGCCTTGGGGCGATCGAGCGTGACTTCGAAAACTCCGCCTTCGCTGCGGGTGGTAATAACATCAGACATTCTTTTGCTCCTGTATAACGATGAGTGCATCGGCCGCAAACACGCCTTCGCCCTGTGCACCTATGAGTAATGGATTCACATCGAGCTCCAGCAGTGAATCACAATGAGCTATCGCGAAATCCTGGATCGCGGCGATCGCCAGCACCGTGGCTGCTATGTCGGCAACCGGGCGACCGCGGTAACCGTTGAGTAGCGGCGCCGATTTGAGGCTTTGCACTGCGCTTTCGATTTCATCCGCAGAGGCCGGGATCAACAGGGTGGCGCTGTCGCGCAGCAACTCGACGAGGATGCCGCCGCTGCCGATCGTCAGCGCGAGCCCGAAACGGGGGTCACGCATGACCCCGACAATGAGTTCGGCCTGCGCCGGCTTCATCGCTTCGAGGTACAGTTGATCGCTGAGGTCGAACAACTCGATGGCCGCTTGCTCGACCTCGTCTGCCGTCTTCAGTCCGAGCCGGACTGCGTTGTGTTCGGTCT
>Ga0164315_10002253_pt1 | contig 14777 bp, 14 predicted proteins | sample GuaBasSedimGuay6_FD_113737 | JGI IMG/M metagenome (GOLD analysis project Ga0164315, IMG submission 113737) | Subseafloor sediment microbial communities from Guaymas Basin, Gulf of California, Mexico - Guay6, Core 4569-2, 0-3 cm | ecosystem: Environmental > Aquatic > Marine > Hydrothermal vents... | reverse complement strand
CACCAACCATGCATAAAAAGTATATATATAATAAAATACTTTCATCTTATAAATTTCAATTAATAACTTGAATTTAGAGACTATCTTATTCGTTTTTTTTTTTGGGGTTTGCAAATATATTAACTGCTCCCGGAATACACGAAATATTTACAGGTAAAATTCCCAAAGGCGTATTTAATCGCCCAGGATTATCCATATATCCATTTAAAACATCAAAAAAGCTACCATCACCATCACCACCAGCAAGAACCAAACCTGAATATAAACCTAAATCCGTATTTTCAACTATTTCCGTTGCATGCCTTGGATATTCCGTAAACACAAATTCGGCCTTTATCGAATAAGCTATAAAGAGCTTTTTGATTTTTTCAAGATACCTTACTGATTTCCCACCACCAGCCTTAGGATTATAAACACACAATACCTTCATTCTTCCTTAATACTAATTTTAATATTATCGCTAAAATACAACTTTTTAATAATTCAACTAACTTTATATTGAATTTCAATTTTTATGTTTTATATTTATAAATGCAACCTTAGTGTTATTTAAATCATTAATTGATTTTAAACTTCTTCTAATGTTCAAATTAAGAATAATACTTCAATTTATAATAATTTCCTCTATCTTTTCAGTTTCTGCACAGGAAAATGATTATATAAGAATTGAAGGAATAGTTATAAGTGATGATTTCAAACCCATATCTTTTGCGAGTATTCTTTCCAAAAAAACGGGTTTAGGTACCATTAGTTCAGATAATGGTCATTTTTCTATCCAGATTGAAAAAACTGATACTTTGAAATTATCATCAATTGGTTATAAAAACAAGTCCGTTCCTGCAATTAAATTGGATAAAAAAAAGAATTATATAATTTTAACCCGTGAAATATATCAGCTGGGCCAAGTAAACATTATAGGATTTACAAAATGGGAGGAGTTTAAACAGGAGTTTATGAAAAAGGAGCTTGAGCCTTTTGAACAAAAGATATTGGTAATAAAAGGATTACCTGACCCATACAGAAAACAAGTTCCTAATAATGAGTTATCATCAAACCCGATTACCATGATATATCAGCTTTTTAATAAAAAAGCAGTTTTAGAACGAAAACAAAAAAGATGGGACAAAACCTATAATAAAAGTTGGCAGGAATTTCATAAAAAATAAAATAAGAGAATAAATAACATCCTACTGAATTTGAAAAAAGAAAATTGCATAGAAAAATTTGAACTAAACTGGCCTGGAAAAAAACAAGCAATTAAGGAAATAAGTACAAAAATAAAATCAATTCTTCATATTTGTCCGGATAAAAGTGTAAAACTCAATAAAACAAAAAATATTTTTATAGAAGGTGATAACCTTGATGCAATAAAACTATTGCAAACTGATTATAAAGGAAAAATTAAACTAATATATATTGATCCACCATATAATATAGGCAATAATTTTATTTATACTGATAATTTTAAAAATAAACGAAATAATGAAAATCCTGTTTCCGGTTCAAATCCGGCTGAAGTATTTGATCTAAATAATCACAACTCAGGAACTGTACATGCTAATTGGCTATCCATGATGTTTCCCCGCTTGTACCTTGCTTCCAGTTTACTAAAAGATGATGGAATAATTCTTATTTCAATTGACCACCGTGAAAACGCCACCCTTCGTTTAATCATGGACAACATTTACGGTGAAAAGAATTATATTGGTGAGTTTGTCTGGCTGAATAGAACCACACCAAACGATGCGAAAAAAAACTTTGCCACGGATCATGAATATATTCTTATTTATGCAAAAAATGCCAAATTAGTTAATTTTAAAGGTGTAAAAAAAGACCTGAGTAGATATAAAAACAAAGATCAAGACCCTAATGGTCCCTGGGTTACTGATAACCCATCAGCAGCTAGCGGTACGGAAGCTTATCGTTTTCCAATTATTAATCCCTTTTCAAAAGAAATTTATTATCCTCCACCCGGAAGGTTTTGGGCTTTTGCCCCAAAAAGAGTTGAAGAATGGATTAAGTCAGGAAAAATGGTTTTTCCGAAAGGAAAAGGGGTAAAATTTACCTTAAAAAAATATTTACATGAATTACGAAGCTCAAAAAAGCCCTTAAGTTCTGTAATAAAAAAAATATTAACAACAAAAGGCACTCGTGAATTAAAAAATCTTTTTAATAGCGGTAGCCCTTTTAAATATCCAAAACCTGTTGAGTTGATACAATTCTTAATAGAACAATATACAGAAAATGACGATTTTGTTATGGATTTTTTTGCCGGATCAGGTACTACAGCACATGCCGTAATGAAAAGTAATTTAGAAACAGATCAAAATAAAAATTTTATTATCGTTCAAATTCCGGAAAGAATTCTGGAAAATAATCCTTCCAATATAAAAGGCTACCGGTTTATTACTGATATTACAAAAAAAAGGATTGATTTAGCTATTGATAAATTAGAAAAAGGTTTAAACATTAAATCTAAGACTCAATTGGGATATGATTATTTTAAAATAAAATAGCATTGCTCTCTTGATAAATTGTCCCCCCTGAAAACATTTTGTAAAAATTTCTATAAAAAACTTATTTTTAATTTAAATTGCGAATATTTTAAAAAACAGAACTAATAAATAGTCATGAACATATTTGGATTTTTAAAAGATTTCTACAAAATGATGGGGTTTTCAAATATTAATGCCGAAACATTAAAAAGCATAAGCTTATTTGTAATTATTCTTCTATTTGCATTGATTGTCAATTATTTAATTAAAAGAATCGTTGTCAAACTAATTTATAAAGTAGCAAAAAAAACATCATTAAAATATGATGATATAATATTAAAAGAAAAGGTGATACTATACATCACTCATCTTATTCCCGCTGCAATAATTCACATGTTAATGTATCTTGTATTCAATGATAAAGTTAATTATCCATTTGATTATCAATATTTATTGGGTATTGTTGACAACATGATTATTCTTTATGTTTATATTATTCTTTGGTTAGTAATTTTTGCCCTATTAAATGCATTTTATGAAATTTACAAAGAATCAGCAATTGCCAAAAGAGTTGATATTAAAGGGTTTCTACAGCTCATTAAAGTAATCATTTCCATATTTTTTGTTATTCTAATTGTATCCGTAATTGTTGATAAAAAACCTGGAGCAATTCTGGCTGCTTTTGGTGCTGTGGCCGTAGCATTAATTTTTGTTTTTAAAGATACCCTTTTAGGTTTTGTTGCAGGTATTCAAATAGCAGCTAACAATATGTTAAAACCGGGTGATTGGATTTCAATGCCGGATATGAATACAGATGGAACAGTTTTGGAAATTGGGTTAACCACCTGCAAAATACAAAACTGGGACAAAACAATCAGCACAGTCCCTACTTATACACTTGTAACCAAACCGTTTGCAAATTGGCGGGGAATGGAAGAATCTGGAGGGAGGCGTATAAAGAGATCTATTTTTATTGACGTGAGTTCAATAAAATTTTGCGATAAAGAGATGATTGAAAAATTAAAAAACTTCCACCTCATAAAAAACTATATCGAAGCAAAAGAAACTGAAATTAAGGATTACAATACGAAACATGGCCTGGAATCTGGAAATATTGTAAATGCCCGCAGAATTACAAATATTGGTACATTTAGAAAATATATTGAACATTACCTGAAAGAGCATCCCAAATTAAATAAAAATCTAACCATTTTAGTAAGGCAATTACAGGTTACATCTAATGGCCTACCAATGGAAATCTATGTTTTTTCATCTGACCAACGTTGGGTTTATTATGAGGCCATACAATCAGATATTTTTGATCATATTTTTTCCATTATTCCTGAATTTGACCTTAAGCTTTATCAAAATCCAACAGGACAAGATTTTAACAGAGTATTTTCCAATATAAAATAATAACTCAAATTTCAAATTACTAAAAATGAATATTAAAAATTTTAATTTTTTCCAATTCCTTGGATGGTTTGGCAATATAATGTTAAGTATTGGGGTTATCCCTCAGGTATATCAAACCTGGATTACCCATGATGTTAGTAGCTTTAACTGGTCTTTTTTACTCATGTGGGCTTTTGGGGTACTATTTACTTTTATTTATATATGGCATGATAATTATAAAGACCAAAAATATCAATGGCCATTGCTGCTGAATTATTTTGTAAATATTATAGCTACATTCTACCTGGTATTTGCTAAATTTATATACAGTTAAACATAGAAAAAATCATTAGATATATAGTAAGGGGCTGTCCAAAAAGCAAAAAATGAACGTCATTACGATGAGAAACAAAAAAGTAATCTTCTGTATACCTATGTGTTATATTTGGGGGGTTCCTTCACTTCGTTCGGAATGACGCCTTTTCGGACAGCCTCTTAAGCAATATTTTCCTTTTTTTTATGTAGAGTTCTTAACTTTTCCAACAATAAAGTTTCCTCTTCTGAAAAATCTTTCGGAATTTTATATTTCACTTTGACAAAAAGATCACCAAATTTATCCACTGAATCATAAATTGGCATTCCAGCACCTTTTAGTCTTAATACCTTGTCGTAAACAACTCCTTTAGGGATATTTATAATCTTTTCGCCATGTAAAGTGTTTAGTTTCACTTTGCCACCTAGTAAAACAGTATAAATATTTATAAAAATATCACAGTATAAATGATTTTGTTTTCTCTTATAAACCGAATGCGGTTTAATTTTTATACGGACAAATAAATCTCCACGATATGCACCTAACTCACTATAATTACCCTTATTTTTAATTTTTAACTGATGATTGTTTTTTATTCCTGGTTTTATCGAAACTCTTAATTTTTCACCTACAACAGTCAAAATTCTTATTGACCCCAGAAATGCCTCTACCAAATCTATCGAAACTTTCCCATTTAGGTCATTTCCTGAGTACAGATTTGAATAGCTACTGCTTCTTTTTTTCTTACCAAAAAAATAATTAAAAAATGCAGAAAATAAGCTTTCAGATTCACCAAATCCTTTGTCATATTTATAATATTCATCAGGCTGCTTTTTACTTTCCCATTGATAATAGTTTTGTTGATTGTATTTTTTCTTTCTACCATTATTTTGTTGATCAATCAGCTCATCATATTTTTTTCTTTTATCAGTATCCTTTAACACTTCATAAGCTTCCTGTATTTTAATGAATTTTTCCTGAGCACTGACTTTATCCTCATTTTTATCAGGATGGTACTTCAATGCCAGTTTTCGGTAGGCCTTCTTAATTTCAACAAGACCTGCACTTTTCTCAACACCTAAAATCTTATAATAATCCTGAAACTTCATTAAAAAGAAACTTTTTTTAAAGATACGAAAATTAGAAAAATATATTATTATGTTATTAAAACTGTTTTTTAGTTTTTGTATTTTTTGATAATTAGTAACTCAATTTGTAATTTTGCTTATAGTTTATAAAGAATTTAATATTCAGATTTATAATTTAAAAGAATTATTAATTTTAGACTCATGAACTCAACATATCAAATTGATAAACTCGACAGAAAAATATTAGCTTTAATATCGAAAAATGCAAGGATACCCTACCTGGAAGTGGCCAGGGAATGCAATGTTTCTGGTGCTGCCATTCATCAAAGAATACAACGATTATTTGATTATGGTATTATATCAGGATCAGAATTTATCATAAATCCCAGAAAAGTTGGCTATTCAACATGTGCGTTTATGGGAGTATTCCTTGAAAAAGCTTCATATTTTAAAAATGTAATGAAAGAATTAAAAAATATACCTGAAATAATTGAATGTCATTACACAACAGGTAATTATTCAATTTTTATTAAAATATTAACAAAAGATAACGACCATTTAAAAGATATTATAGCTGATAAACTTCAATCAATAAATGGAATATCTCGAACAGAATCATTTATATCTCTTGAGGAAACTATTAAAAGGCAACTGCCAATTTCTTAGTTTAGCTATTATTACCATATAACAATTAATAATAATTTCATGTAATTATTAAGCTTTGAGTTAAATTTAGTATTTTAGTGCATTAAATTCTTAATTAATGACAAAAATAGATTTAACAAAAGGTTGGATTAAAATACCAAAAGCAGAACTTGATAAATTAAGAGAAACCATTTTTAATCAATATAAAAAAAATGGTGGTTCCCACCAATTAGAAGATTTTAATACCCACCTTCCTAATTATGATGAATTAATTTTTATCATTAAAGAACAGCTAAATATTTTTCAAAAAGAAAATGACCTTCAAATACTAATTGATGGAACACAGCTTGCAAATATTCCCCCTGGAAAAACCTTCCTGAAGCATCTCTTTTACACAAAAAAAGATAAAGATATTGCTCAATTTCAGCGAATTAATGTAAATCTATGCTATTTATATGCCTATGGCAAAACGCGTGAAGAATTACGCATGATGTCAAAACAGGAAAAAGATAGGTTTATTGAAAAAGATAGTACATATCCAACATCTAATAAACCTGACTTCATATTATCATTCACAAATAATAATCTGAATGAAGCTAGAAAAATTGAGAATTTTCTTAAGCAAAATTTGCAAGTAAAAGTTGAAAATGATATTAGGAACAGTCCCATGTTTAGCAAAGGGAGTATGGCTGATTTGTTCTCGGATTTAAAAAATAATGAATATGTAATCATCTTAATTAGCAGAGATTATTTACAAAACGAAAATTGTGTTGAAAACCTGATTGACTATGCAAAAAACAATGCAGATACTTATCAAAAAAAAGCCATAAATTTACTTTTACCTGATGTCTGTGATGGTGAATATAATATTTTTAGCACACTCGGTAAAATTGCTTTATCGGTTCACTGGAAATTACATATTGAAAAACTCGAAAAAGCATTTGCTCAAATTATTGAAATAACTGGAAATGAACAAGGTGAAAAAAATGAAACATTATTGGATATTTCTGAAAAAATTGAAAGAATAAAAACTATTAAAAGGGATATCTTTGATATGCTTCAACAAATTACCAATATGAAGTCTACAATCAGGTATGATACTTTCTTTCAAAAAATTACCTCTTTAGACGACTTGGTTCATTTTATCCCTCAAAAAATCAAATTGGAACAAATCAGGATATTCGAAAACATTTATCATTCTATCCAGGTTCCTTCTAATAATAATCCTGAAAAACCAGAATTTCCACCAAAGCCTTATTATATACCAAAGTTTCCTGCATCAAAAACCATTGAAATAAAAATTCCGGGTTTTAAAAATGTTCTATTAAAAGACGAAAGCACAAACCCAACCGGAACACATAAAGATAGATTTGCCTGGAAAGTAGTTATAAAATATAAAGCATTATTGGAATCTCTTAAATACAAAAAGCTGGAAAAACTCCCCCAAATCTCCATAATTTCATCTGGCGGGGCTGCAACAGCAATTCAAAACCTGTTTAATGTATTTGATATCCCTGTTAGTTTAAAAGTATTGATTGATAAGAATACAAGTGATGATATTAAAGGTTCAATGGAAAAAATTGGCTGTACCATTTATGAAACAGATTTAGGGCTAAAACTATTAAAACCTGAAGATATAAAACAATATACTGAAAATAAGGATGGGATAGATATTACTTACCGGGAAACAATGGATCCCAATCTGGACAATTATTATGATTGGTTAAGTTATGAAATATTAAACCAACAGGCAGACTATTGTTTCATCCCCTTTGGTACAGGTGATTTGTTCATCAATATTCTTAATATCGTTAAAAAAGAATATTTCAATGGGTTCCTGCATAATCCGGATCCAAGATTTTTTAGTTCGGTAGATAAATTAAAGTCATGTCACTTTTTTGCCGCATCAACTATGAACAAAGATACGCAGCTTGACAAGCTTTACTCAAGTTTTCTTCCTACTTTTAATGAATATGAGAATTTTATTAGTGAATTAAAATCGTCTTCATGTGTTGGCAAACTAACAAATATTTTTAATGTTGAAGAACGTTTTGTTGATAATGCAATGGAAATTGCCACCAATCAGCAAATTACTTTTGAGCCATCTGGATTAGCTGGATTAGCGTTATTACTACAAATGCAGAATGAGATTCCTAAAAATAGTAAAATATTAATTGTTAATACTGGTAAAACAAAACCTGCTGAAGTTTTGTTAAAAGAATTGGAAAAGATTAGACAAAAATATAAGAGTTAAACTCTGGCAAAAAGGATCGCAACTTATATAAAATTTAACAATTTAGTACATGAAACAAGCATGATTAAAAGAATTATTAATCATTCAAGGCAATGATTATTTTACATCATGCGGTTCCATGTGGCAAATAAAAATAATTTGAAATAAACACATGAAAGATAAAACAAAACCCTTATTCCATTGGTATGTTGATAGTGCTATAGGAAAAGAACTTGTCTTTGCACTTTATACCAGACCTTGTCGTTACGGACGTTGTGCGTTCTGCTCCTTACCGGATATGTCAGAAGGTGGGGAAACAGTAACCGCACATGATATTGAAGCACAAATTGATTATATTCTAAAGAATTATTCTGATGATCAACTTAGCGAAGTTGCCAAAGTTTCAGTATACACAGCCAGTTCAGCACTTGACCAGGAATGCCTTCCTACCCGATCACTAATGTACCTGGCTATAAGAATTTGTGATTTTCCTAAGTTAAAACAAGTTTCACTTGAAACAAGACCTGAATACGTTGAAAATTGGGAACTTAAAGCATTTAAAAATGTTTTTGGTAAAAATGTGGATTTAGAAATTGGGATCGGATATGAAACCCACGACCCCGATTTAAGAAACAAGGTGCTTCATAAAGGATTATCAATTGAAAAACTTAAAGGTTTGTTAAAAATGCTAGCTAAAAATGAAGCGACATTCAAAGCATATCTAATGTTAAAACCCCATCACAGTTTAAGCGAAGAAGAAGGTATTATTGAAGCAAATAACGGGGTTAAAGAACTTTATAATTTAAGTAAAGAATTTAATGTACCAACATCCTTACATTTAAATCCAACATATATTGCAGAAGGCTGTCGACTAACGAACGAAATGATAGAGTTTGGCTTTCAACCACCTGAATTAAATAGCGTTATAAAAGTTGTAAAAACTGCAAAAGAACTAAATATGCCAATTTATGTTGGCCTCGATGATGAAGGTATGGCTGTTAAGGGAGGGACTTTCAGGTCAACAGGTTTAAATAAAGAAAAAACGGTTAACGCACTTCAAAGCTTTAACAGACATCAGGACTTTGAGAAAATGGTTAAGGAATCTGGTTGGAAAGACAATAAATAACAAAATTCATATATAAATGATTGAAACAAACTTAAAAAGACTAAATTTGTAATAAACGGAATATAAAATGATCATAACTGAGGCAAAAATAAGGGAGATAAGTGATACCATTGCAAAAAATTATGCACCTGATAAAATCATTTTATTTGGCTCTTATGCTACAGGAAACTATAATGAGAATAGCGATATAGACCTTTTAATCATTAAAGATACTGACAGACCAAGATATAAACGTGGCCAAACTGTAAGAAAATTCCTTTATGGCTCTATGGTACCAATTGATATAGTTGTTTATACAAACTCCGAAGTTGAAGAGAATAAGGATACAAAATATACTTTCATATATGAAGTTTTAAAAACAGGGAAAGTTATATATGACAAAAAAAATAACAATAATTAACCAATGGATTGAAAAAGCAGACCACGATTTGGGCACAGCAAAAATTACATATTTGCATATTCCGGAATATAAAGATACTGTGACATTCCATTGTCAACGAACTGTTGAAAAACTCTTAAAAGCATATTTAATATTTTTAGATATTGAATTTCGCTTTACCCATGATTTAGTTTACCTAATTGATTTAATATCCCAAAAAGACCAATTTACAAATGAATTTTATGATAAAGCTTCATTTTTGCAAGATTTTGCAGTTGAAGTAAGGTATCCAGACGATACAGTAGAATTAAAAGATAAAGACGTTGAAGATGCAATAGGATATGCAGAACAGTTTAGAAAGTTAATTACAGAAAAAATTATCTGAATCCGATATGAAAAAATCAGCAACCCAGATTCAATTCACACCATACGAAATATCATTCTGTTTATACGATGCAGATAGGACAAGCCTATGGAAACAAGCCATTGAAGACACTGTTAAAGAAGGCGATACAGTTATTGATGCAGGCGCAGGAACAGGTATACTTGGTATTTTTGCTGCCCTGGATGGAGCAAAGCGTATTTATTCTATAGAATTACATAAGCGCTTTTGCAAAATAATTGAAAGCATGGCAGTAAAAAATAAAGTTTCTGATAAAGTTTTAGCTGTAAATGCTGATGCTTCAAAAGTTATTTTACCTGAAAAGGTAGATGTACTTGTATGTGAATTGCTTTGTACAGGCCAATTTTTTGAGCCCCAAATTCAAGTAGTTAATCATTTGCGCCAGTATTTCAAACCTACTACAAAAATAATCCCCAATAAAATTGAATCCTTCATACAATTGTTAGATGCCCATGAAATTCTTTATGGTGTAAAGATAGATACCGACAGCCGTTCGTTAATGATGCCTGATGATGAACCCGTTTCAACAAAAGTAAAATATGACGAAATTGACCTTACAAATCCAATAGAACTACAAGTGGATACTGTTGTAACTGTTAAAGCAAGAAAGACAAGGGTTGCCGATGCCGTAGTAATTACCAGCCGTGCCAATTTAACAGATGAAATTGTTACAGAGCGCACAAAATTCCTATACAATCCAGAAGTTATTTATCTCAAAAAGCCAGTAAACCTTGTAAAAGGAAATATGTACGAAATACATATCAACTACCCTTATGGCTGCGATACACTTTATGCACAAATTGAGGTGTTTCCAATATAGCTGATTACAAAGTGTCAAGCTTTTATAATCTAAATAAGAATAACGATGAGAAACATTTTCCTAGCACTGATAATTACCGTAACACTCCAGTCATACGCACAAATAAAAGATTCAGAACATAAGCAAAAAATAAATATTGAAAAGCCTTTGGGCGTAGCCCCTTGGACAAGCTTAAATCTCAACAATGATCCAGCTAAATTTCAGTTTGCCATTGTAACGGATAGAACAGGTGGTCATAGACCAGGTATTTTTATGGATGCTGTGCATAAATTAAACTTACTTCAACCGGAATTTGTTATGAGTGTTGGTGATTTAATTGAGGGTTACACTACTGATATTGTAGAACTAAACAGGCAATGGGATGAATTCGACTCTTTTGTGCAACAACTAGAAATGCCATTTTTTTATTTACCAGGAAATCATGATATTACTAACCAGGTAATGGAAGATTTATGGAAAAAAAGACTTGGTCAAACCTATTACCACTTTGTATATAAAGACATACTATTTTTAATGCTTAATTCTGAAGACCAAAGACTTGGTGCCGGACAAGGTACAATCTCTGAACCCCAATATAAATACATAGAGCAAACCTTATCGAAAAACACTGATGTAAAATGGACACTTTTGTTTATGCACCAACCATTATGGCATCAAACAGATACAGAATACTGGAAAAATGTAGAAGAACTATTAGCAAAAAGGAAACATACTGTTTTTGTGGGACATGAACATCGTTATGTAAAAACGGAACGGAATAATGGTAAATACTTTGTATTAGCAACAACAGGTGGTTATTCACCTTTGCGAGGAACAGAATTAGGGGAATTTGATCATGTAGTTTGGGTTACTATGACCAAAAAAGGACCAATAATTGCGAACTTACAATTAGAAGGAATTTTTGACGAAAATATAGTTAACACATCAAAACAAAATTATATTAAACGTGTATCTGCCAAGTCGCCATTACAAATTCAGGCTATTTTTATAGAAGGTAAAAAATTTAAGTCAGAAACCACAGAAATAAAAATTACCAATGACGAAGATGTTCCTATGAACGTAAAATTTAGTGAACGATTCAGTTGGGATTTAGTGGGAATTCTTGAACAAATTGAATGCAACATCCCACCAAATTCTGTTAAAAAAGTAAAGCTTACTCTTAAAGCCCGAAAAAACACTTACGAAGACCCTTTCAAATTAAAAGCAGATGTTTTTTACAAGTTTGAAGATGCAGCCGAAAATTTAGAAATCCCTTTTACATATAACATTAAACCCCTGGATTCTAATCACTTAACCAAGCTAAATAGAAATATTAAAATTGACGGGCAAGCAGATGATTGGGGTAAATTATCGCAAAATTGGACTACACATGATCAAAAACTAAATGTGTCTTTTGATGTGGGTTATAATGATAAAATGCTTTTTGTGGCAGCATTTGTAAATGATAAAAAAATTGTAACTTTTGGTGAGGGGCATACTTGGTCACAAGACGCCATCGGTATTATTATTAATGCTGATCCAAAAAATAAAAGTACCATGAGTATTGGCCGTGGCTGGTATCAGAATGAAATATTGATCCCGATAACACCCGCTACTGATAAAATAAAATCAGTAATAGGAAAAGATTTACCTAAAGGGGCCCTGGTAAAATGCCAGGCTACAAATTCAGGATATTTTGTTGAAATGGCCTTGCCTATTGATTATATTAAGAAAAGACAATCTGAAGATTGGAAATCACTTCGTTTTAATCTATATATTGATAATTTAGATAAAAAAGATGTAACCCGTTACTGGTGGCAACCGGATTGGCGTGGTTCAGACAATATAATAGGCTCTGGTATGTTTTTTAAATAGAGGTATATATATGCTCTGGTTTAAATTACCTGGCATTTCCTTTTCCTTTATTACTTATTATTTGCAAGTAATTGTCTATCTATTAATGTGAAATTACTTATTTTACGTATCACCGTTATTTTAAACCAGAGCCAAAACAAATCAAAGGCTTACCTCACATGTTTAGTCTCAATAATCAATGCTACAGCAGATTTACCTTTACTTTTTGCTTTAAATGAAACCGTATTCCCTTGGAAATTAATATTTTGGTTTTTAACCAGTTTGTCAGCCATAACTGTCCTTACCCTCGACACAAAATTTCCTGATGTTCGTTCAATATCTCTGTGAACCTGTTTTATGTCAATTGGTCTCAAGGAGTAAACTACGCATAAATAATCAGTTCCAACGGTATTATCCATCTCAATATAATGATCCTCACTTGGTATAGCCACATCATTTTGTTTGTAATTAAGTGCCGGACTAATATTTGGTTTATGAGGAAAAATCTCAAATACTTTTAAAGTAGCATCCGAACCAAAAGCATAAACAAAAGCAGGTTCGTTATTGGAAATATAAATCCTGAACTTTGTTCCTGATTTATATGCTGCTTTCATCTTGTAATGGTTACCTGTATACCTGGCATTCATTGTTTTACCGTTTGCTTCTATCAATTTAATTCTACCTGCAAGATCAGTAGAGGTAGTTGAACTTTTCTTTGGTGTTTCAACCATCTCATAAGCATATTTCACCCACTTTTTAAAATCAGCGTACTTAATCCAAATATAACCACTATTACCCCACCAGGTACCCCAACTATTCTGAATTTCAAATGCACCACCATATTTATTATCATCATAACCAATAACACACATGGCATGACCACCAAAATTGCCTGCAGGGTTTTCCGTAGGAATCCAGTAGTTTTTTGCCTTGTTAAATGAACTTGGACATTTCATACCAATTACTACCGGTTTTTTTTGAGACAAACTCTTTTTTACCGATTCAATTTTAAAATTCTCAGAATCACGTAAGCCAAACAACTTCGCATAAGCCAAAATTTTATATTTTGAAGCCTTGGAAAACAAATCAAAAGGTATTGATGCCGGACAATTCATATCCATATCTTTATATTTTGCAACACCTTTAGTTTTCATAATTTCCATGGCATCACTTATCGAAGAACCTATCTTGCAGCTTAGGTCAGATGACATTTTAATCTGCTTATATACAAAACCCGGAGAAAATGTATTTGCATCAATTATGGTTTTATCAGTCCAACCATTTTTTTTGGCTTCAAGTATGGTAAAAGCACAAAAAGCCGATGACCAACCAACACAAGTTCCAAACTTCCCTTGGCTTTTAGGTGTAGGTGCCCACTTTTTTAATGAAGATGATGAAGGTAAGCTTGAACCATATAAACTCCTTGTTAGCGGAGCCTTCATCAAATCCTGTGAATACTGTTCATCATTAAAATTCAAACCAGTACCCGGCGTATCTTCAACCTGGGCAAAAACAAAAAATGAGCTTAATAAAGCAAATAAAAAAATTAAAGCTAGATTCTTCATAAGTATATTTTTATTGTTATATTATTTAATACTGCAATTTTTCATTTGTAAACTTTATCAACCAGTTTATTTCCTTCGGCAATTTTTCCAATGCATTAAATATGTGATTGTATTGATTTTCTGTTAATAAGTTTCTTTTTTTTGACTTTTCAGTCCAATCAAAACTTTCTTTTAATGAACCAAAGCTATATCTGTAAAACTTCACTTTATCTATTTTCCCATAACGACCAAACCCTTCTGCTATATTAGCTGAAATACTATCAGTTGCTTTAACAAATTGTTTTCCAATAGTATCTTAAGCAAGATAATCCCATTGAACAACAATATCCCATATATAATTTGATAATAAGAACGCAATTTTATATGCGGATATACCATTCAATTTTAAGAACCTACTTTCCACAACAGTTCAACAATATAGTAATTTAGCAATAAAACAGTTTAACCTTATAACAATATAATTTATTTATTAAAATAAAAAT
>Ga0164315_10002252_pt1 | contig 14778 bp, 13 predicted proteins | sample GuaBasSedimGuay6_FD_113737 | JGI IMG/M metagenome (GOLD analysis project Ga0164315, IMG submission 113737) | Subseafloor sediment microbial communities from Guaymas Basin, Gulf of California, Mexico - Guay6, Core 4569-2, 0-3 cm | ecosystem: Environmental > Aquatic > Marine > Hydrothermal vents... | reverse complement strand
GAAAACGAATATTGAAACGTACTCCGCAACAAGACTTGTCGGTGAACTCAAGTTGAGTCGCTATAAAAATGTGCTGGCTATTACAGTTCAATACCAACGACTGTTTCTTCATGTTTCAAATTCAACATTCGATGTTGGACGTTCGATGTTCGATGTTCATTCGTTTTGGACGCCGCGTTATTGTGTCGATACCATAGGATCGGATGCGGACATGATTTGTAACTAAGCCAAATACCACGATTAGAAAGTGCTTATTCCGTTTCAGGACGATACAGATATCCACCGAAGATATTCTGACGGGTTATCCGGTTGACAATATCATGGAAGGTAGATTCCATGACGTATTTGAGGAAGGAAAGTTTTTCTTTTTTCTTGTAAACAGTGGAGACACTGCCCTGGATACCGCCCAGTTGACCTGCCCATTCAATAGCATCTTCAAAATTTCCAAGACGATCCACAAGACCCTGTTTTACCGCCTCTTCCCCTGTATATATCCGACCGTCGGCCAGTGATTTGACATGGTCGATATCCATGTTCCTGCCTTCGGCAATGGCCGTGACAAACTGTCGATGGGCCTGGTCGACAAATGCCTGCAGCACCTCTTTTTCTTCCTTGCTCATATCTTTTGTCGGGGATCCCATATCCTTGAACGGGCCGCTTTTTATCACCACCGGGACCATTCCGATTTTATCGAGAATCGCGCGAAAGTTGGTGTAGGCCATGATAACACCAATACTACCGGTGATGGTACCCGGGTTGGCGACAATGCCGTTGGTTGCTGCAGCGATGTAGTATCCCCCGGAAGCTGCAACGGATCCCATGGAAGCGATGACTTTCTTTTCTGGTGTTGTTTTACGGATTTCCCGGTAGATTTCCTGAGATGGTCCAATGACCCCGCCCGGTGAATCGATCCTGATGACAATCGATTTAATGTCATCATTCTCTCGAAATCGTTTAATTAAATTAAGAATATCTCTGGATTCGGTGATGACCCCTTGGATTTCAACAACACCGACTTGGCCGTCACCGGGTTCGACGACCAGATCGGATAACCCGGCGCGTTTCAGGGTTGTTGTTACCAGCAGTAAAATACAGAAAACAGCAACCGCCATCAATGCGGATAAAATAAGAAATGAAAACAGATATGGATGTCTTCTAGAAAACATGATATTTTTATTCCGTCATTTAAAACTTGGTCCTTTGGGCCAGGTCAGAGATATTTGGCTATGCCGATGGCGGTAGTTAGTTAAATCCGAAGCACAAAATTCGAAATCCTAAACGGTTCGACAGGCTCACCGCCCTGAGCAAGGTCGAAGGGCAATACCGAATGATCCAAATTCGAATGATCAAAACAGGACCTTGGAGATACCAGCTCACGCACTATGTTTGAACCGAAACAGCGCTCGCTAACCCCGTAGCTTGCTGCGGGGTTCTTCAATCATTTGAGCATTTGATATTTGGATTTGCCCTTCGACCTTGCTCAGGGCGGTGAGTTAGTCGAACCGTTTCGTGTAGCGATAACGTCGCGTCAAATAAATTTGTAAAACAAATTTATTCGTCGTTAAGCTTCTCTTGAAGATTTTCGCGCAAAATTTCACCGAAGCTGGAGGTAGCAGGACCGATGTTATTTACATACTCGGTCAGCAATTCCTGCTCATCCTCTATCTCCATTCGTTTTATCGATAGACCGATGCGGCGTTCTTCACTATTGATATTCATGACCCGCGCAGTAATGACATCGCTGATGTTAAACATTCCTACCGGTGTTTTAATTTTTTCTTTACTGATCTCCGACACATGCACGAGACCTTCGATGCCCTCTTCAAGTTCGACAAATATGCCGAAATCCGTCACATTCGTGATGGTACCGGTGATTTCTTTGCCGACCTTGTAGCGTTCAGTCACCGTCTCCCATGGATCTGCCTGGAGTTGTTTGATACCCAGTGAAAATCTTTCGTTATCCTTATCGATTTCGAGTACAATAGCCTGGATAACGTCGCCTTTCTGATACATTTCAGATGGGTGCTTGATCCGTTTTGTCCAGGATATATCCGATATATGAACCAGGCCGTCGATGCCTTCGTCGATCCCGACAAACAGTCCAAAATCCGTAATGTTTTTAATTTTGCCCTCGATGGTGGTTCCCACGGCATACTTTTCGCTGATAACGTCCCATGGGTTGGGGGCTACCTGTTTCATGCCGAGTGAGATTCGCCTGCTTTCCGGTTTGATGTCCAGAACCACCGCTTCGACAATTTCTGCGACCGAAACAATCTTAGAGGGATGCCTTACTTTTCGGGTCCATGACATTTCCGACACGTGTATCAACCCTTCGATACCTTCCTCCAGTTCCACAAAGGCACCATAGTCGGTAAGGCTGACGATTTTCCCAGTGACCTTGGATCCAACGGCGTATTTGTCTTTTGCCGTCAACCACGGATCTTCGGTCAACTGCTTCATGCCCAGGGACACCCGCTCTTTTTCAAGATCCAGGTTCAGTACTTTTACCGAGATCTGGTCCCCCATGGAAAAAAGTTCCGATGGGTGCTTTACCCTGCCCCAGGAGATATCCGTGATATGGAGAAGACCATCGACCCCGCCCAGATCAACAAATACACCGTATTCGGTAATATTTTTAACAACACCATCGATGACCTTGCCCTCTTCGATTGAAGAGAGCGTTGCAGCCCTTTTTGACTCTCGCTCTTTTTCCAGAATTGCCCGCCGAGAGAGAACAATATTGCTTCTTTTCCTGTTATATTTCAATATCTTGAATTCATAGGCATTGCCGACCATGTCGTCGAGATTTCGTATAGGTCGTAAATCGGCCTGCGATCCGGGTAGAAAAGCCTGGACACCGATATCAACAGAAAAACCGCCTTTTACGCGGTTTGTTATGGTGCCTTCTACGGTTTCATCTGCATCGTGGGCCTTCTTGATCTCTTCCCAGACCTTTACCTTGGTGGCTTTTTCTTTTGATAGAACGACAACCTCATTCTCGTCGTCCCACCATTCAACCATGACTTCAACAGGGTCGTCAATGCTGGCCTTGATGTCGCCGTTGTCATCCATAAATTCATTGATATTGATCTGCCCTTCGGATTTATACCCTATGTCAACCAGGACATGGTCTTTGTCGATGGAAATGATTCGACCTATGACGACTTCGCCCTCTGCAAAACGCTTAAAGCTTTCTTCGTACAGATCCATCATGCTTTCCATGTCGTCTTCTGCCACCTGTTTGACCTCGGGCTCGGACGAGGCTGATGTCTCTTCACTTTCATCGGCCGGCGCAGAATCGTTTTCTAAACCACCCTTGTTGATGTTTTCCGTTGAGCTGTTGTCTGTAAGATCTTCCATTAATCGTGTTACCCCCTTAACCATTTTTTATCGGCACTTTATAGCCGTATAACCTACAATTATTAACAGACCCTATATCATATTACAATATTTAATTTCATTAATTCGTTCATATGAAAGAAATTACGAACCGCTTTCATTGGAAAGTGTCAATATGGTATTCAGCATCACCTCGACAACTCCCTCAGCGGATAGATGGGTGGTGTCGATGATAAAAGCATCTTCGGCAGGTTTTAATGGGGACAATTCCCTGTTACTGTCATTGTGGTCCCGGTTTTTCATGTCTTCCTGCACCGTTTCCAATGTTTGAGTATGCTGAGATTTCAACTCGCTGTGTCGTCGCTGTGCTCTGGCGTCAATTGCCGCATCTATATAAAACTTGACATCCGCCTCGGGAAATACCACCGTCCCCATGTCTCGGCCTTCAAAGACAACCGATTTCTTTTCTCCCATTTTTCTTTGAACATCTAACAGATACTGCCTGACAGCAGGCAGGGCCGATACAGCTGAAGCAAGCATCGTCACCTCAGGTGTTCTGATTTTATCGGTGATGTCTTTATCGTTGGAAAAGATCCGTGACTTACCGTTAATTTTCCGAAACAATAGGGAGAGATCCTGACAAAGTTTTTGTATCTGCTTGTTGTCGCCTGGTACAATACCGGCTTTATTTACTTCAAAGGCAATGCAGCGGTAAAGTGCACCAGTGTCCACATACTGGTAATTAAGCCGTTTTGCAAGCAAACGGCTTACGGTTGTCTTTCCGGATCCAGCCGGCCCGTCGATGGTGATCAGCAGGGCTTTTTCGGATTCACAGGGTCTGTTTTTTACGCGTTCTGCCATATCATTCAGGGTTGCCGGCCGCCTTGATACCTTCTTCGACAGCTTTCATGTTCAAGGGGATCAGCTTTTTCTTGGATGCGAATTCTTCTTCAATGGATGCTTTCAGGGAGGCGATGCGGACGATGTTGCTTTTTGCCACAAAAGACGCCAACGCGACGACATTCGCAGCTTTAACCGTTCCGAGGTCCCTTGCGATTTCGATAACCGGGACGATCAGTTCCTGCACATCATCACGACCGCTTCGAATGGATATGAGTGAACCATTGATAAAAATAATCCCTCCAGGTTTGATCGTGCCTGCGAATTTTTCCAGGGACGGCCGATTCATGGCAACCAGGTGGGTAGGATTCTTGATTACGGGTGATCCAATGGGTTGATCGCTCACCACAACGGTGCAGTATGCTGTACCACCCCTCATTTCCGGCCCATAAGAAGGAACCCACGACACCTCCAAACCTTCCTCCATTGCGGCATGCGCGAGAATTTTCCCCATTACCATGATACCTTGTCCACCAAAACCGGCGAACTGTACTTCAGTCTGCATTGTTCCTCCTCATTCTATACCGGTTGCCATAAATTTTCATGCTCAAACGTGCACAACAAAGTATGATAAATTCTAAATCCGAATATCGAAATACGAAACAAATCCAAATATCGAATGCTCAAATGATTCAAACATGGTGTTTGAACTTGTGTCTCCAAGGTCTTGTTTTGATCATTCGAATTTGGATCATTAGATATTGTTTAGGATTTCGAATTTTGTGCTTCGGATTTAATTAATAACAACATCGGCATAGCCAAACATCTCTGACCTGGCCCAAAGGACCAGGTTTCAAATGACGGAATAAATGCTCAGGCCGCCTCCGGTGTTTTGTATTCGCCCAACGGATAGTAGGGCAACATGTTGTCTTCCGCCCATTTGACAGCATCAACCGGTGTCAATCCCCAGTTGGTTGGGCAAGTGCTGATCAGTTCCACCAGGCTGAAACAGCGGGCTTCCATCTGGTACTGAAAGGCCCGTTTGATGACTTTTTTGGCCTTGACAATATGCTTGGGTTTCAAAACAGCTTGCCTGACGATGTATGCGGGGGTTTGCAGTGCGGCAATTAACTCCGCCACTTTGATGGGCATACCCACATCGTCAACATCACGACCGAAAGGTGATGTCGTTGTGCGCTGGTTCGGCATGCTTGTGGGGGCCATTTGTCCACCGGTCATTCCATAAATAGCGTTGTTCACAAAAATGGTGGTAAATTTTTCTCCCCGGTTGGCAGCATGGATGATTTCACCCATGCCGATACTCGCCAGATCGCCGTCTCCCTGGTATGTAAATACCATGAGGTCCGGTCGGACTCGTTTAATGCCGGTAGCCATTGCCGGCGCACGACCGTGCGCCGCTTCCTGAAAATCGAATGTGAAGTAATTATATGCAAGTACGGCACAACCTACCGGTGCGATACCGACGGTACGCCCACTTATATCCAGTTCATCGATAACTTCCGCCACCAGCCTGTGAATGACACCATGTGTGCACCCCGGGCAGTAATGGGTTATCTGGTCGGATAAAGATTTGGGTTTTGTAAATGTTTTTCCCATAATATCAACTCCTTTTACAGCAATGTGTGGACAAATTCCGTCACTTCTTCCGGAGTGGGAACATCCCCACCGCATTTGCCATACCAGTGAACAGGCCTTTTGCCCTGAACCGATCTTTGAATATCTTCAATCATCTGTCCCATGCTCATTTCAATACTAGCCACGGCCTTGCAGGATTTCTTTTCGGCGGCGGCCAAGACCTGCTCTTCCGGGAACGGGAAGAGTGTCTGGGGCCTGACCATGCCGACTTCGACACCCTCCTTTTTCATGTTATCTATGGCTGTCCGGCATACACGGCTCATGGTACCGTAGCTGACGATGAGCACCTGGTAGTCTGTGTCGATATTGTAGGTATCGAAGCGGACCTCTTCTTGTTTCATCTGGTCATATTTGGCCTTCAATGTCAGGTTGTGCTGATTAAGCGCTTCGGGATCTAAAAAAAGCGACTTGACGAGATTCCGCTGACTGCTGCCGCGGTGATCCATGCCATTGGTTGCCCAGGAATCTTTGTCGCTGGCATCTGTTTTCAGATCGTCGGAAAATTCAACAGGTTCCATCATTTGCCCAATCAGCCCGTCTCCCAGAATCATGACCGGGTTTCTGTATTTTTCAGCCAGGGGGAATGCTTGCATCACCATCGTTACGGCTTCCTGAACACTCGCAGGCGCCATGACCAGCAACCGGAAATCACCATGTCCCCCGCCTTTGGTTGCCTGAAGGTAATCTGCCTGTGATGGCAGAATCCCCCCCAACCCTGGACCGCCGCGCATGATATTGACAAAAACCGCCGGGCACTGAGCGCCTGCTATGTAGCTGATGCCTTCGCTCATCAGGCTGATTCCCGGGCTCGACGAGGTCGTGAAAACACGGGCACCGGCAGCAGATGCGCCAAAAATCATATAAGAGACGGCCACTTCGCTTTCTCCTTGCAGAAAAACCCCGTCGACCTCCTTCATTCTTCTGGCGAGATATTCCGCCACTTCCGATTGCGGTGTGATGGGATATGCAAAATAGTTCAAACATCCTGCCCGAATGGCCGCTTCACCAATTGCTTCATTGCCTTTCATTAAAACCTTAGCCATTTTACTCCTCCGGATTTTGTCAATCGGTTATGTTCTCAACTGATTCTGTAATGGTTATGGCGACGTCCGGACACATTCGGCAACAGGTAGCACAGAATATACAGTCTTCGGGTCTCGCCTGATAGGCAGGAAAATAACCTTTCGGGCTGACATCCGTAGCAATTTCCAGAACGTCTTTAGGACAAACGGTTACGCACAACGCACATCCTTTACAGCGCTCTTCATCGATTGAATACTGATAGGGCATCTCCAACTCCTTCATGTAAGTTCTTCAGCTTGTAACCACGGGGGTACGAGCTGTCGTTTTATGGTCAGCAGGGGACATGAAAATTGGGTCATGTCGTTTGCCTTTTGGAGCGCATCCGGAACCGTGATGAATTCAACCGGCAAGCCATTTTGGTCTGCCAGGCGCAAAATAAAATCATATCCCTGCCGGACATGTTCTATGGTTGTATCTTGCATCATGTTGGCATTGCTGACGAGTCCGGTGATTTTCGTCTTGGCGGTCGTCTCGATCTCAATTCGAATTCTTTCACAACCTTCCAAGGTATCGGTATACGGTCTGAAAGGGTTGACAACCTGAAGCACCTTGGTCTGCCTGTTTTTAAGGGGCTCCGCTAATGCTGCGAGAACAGTTGCACCCACGCCATCTCCCCCGGCATCGAGTATGGCCAGAATGTCTTTTGTTCGAATCATTGCGGCAACACCCGGGCTGAGTATCGGCAGGTCGGCTTTCATGTACTGTTCCTGCGGCAGAATCACATCAATGTCGAGCAGTTGCAGCTGTTTGCGGGCTTCCCTGGTTCTGAAGTATGGGTTTACCAGATCAAGATCAGCTAGCTGAACGGTCTTTCCAGTCTGCCGTTCCGTTACTGCAAGATTAATGGAAACCTCGGTTTTACCACTGCCGTAATTGCCGACAATAACCACGATATCGTTGTAGTCCATAAGCATTCCGGGGTCTGGGTTTATGGTATTCTGTTCACAAAACAAATATAATCGTTACCTACCACAAAACAGTTCAGGATAATATTTAAAAGACTCTCCTTCTTATTTTCAAATACCTGCCGTGTCAAGGGTTTTAAAGAAGAAAACATTCCTCTTTTTATAAAATTTCTGATATGTTAAGTTCTGATATATGAAACGTGTCCATACAGGTATCGAAACTTTCTTATCGACACCCCCCAGCTGGATCAAGGGCCAGCGAATCGGGCTTTTGTGTAATCCGGCCTCTGTCGATGCCGACTTTCACCATTCCCGCCTATTGATCGAAGACATGTTTCCCGGACAGATCACGGCATTGTTTTCCCCACAGCATGGGCTGTTTTCAGAAAAGCAGGACAATATGATAGAATCAGAGGATATTGTCGACCCGGTATTAAAGGTGCCGGCATTCAGCCTGTATGGTAAAACCCGTTGTCCGGACCAAGACATGTACGATCTAATCGATACGCTCATTATCGATCTACAGGATGTTGGAACACGGGTATATACATTCACATCCACCCTTTCCTATTGCATGGAGGCTGCCCGTCGATATGGCAAAAGAATTCTTGTGCTGGATCGCCCGAACCCTCTGGGAGGTTCCAAGATAGAGGGGAACTGCCTGACAGACCCCTGTCGCTCCTTTGTTGGCCGTTACCCGATTCCCATGCGTCATGGAATGACCATCGCTGAATTTGCCGGAATGATCAACGATCATTTCAACATCGGCTGTGACCTTCACATATCTCCAATGAAAGGCTGGAAGAGACATATGCTTTTCGTGGATACGGGGCTTCCCTGGATTGCGCCTTCTCCCAACCTTCCAACGCCGGCTTCTGCCATGGTCTATCCAGGCCAGGTAATATGGGAAGGCACAAATGTTTCGGAAGGCAGAGGTACCACCCAGCCGTTCGAGTGTTTTGGTGCGCCTTATATCAAACCGCAAAAACTGCTGTCCCATATGGGCATTCGAGATCTACCCGGTATGATTTTGCGGGAAACTGCTTTTGAACCAACATCCAACAAGTGGCATGGGTCCCTCTGCAGGGGGCTTCACATCCACGTTCTGAATTCCGAGGCTTACAAACCCTATGAAACCGCCCTGCTTCTACTACATGCAGTTATCACAAACCACAAAAAATCGTTTCAATGGAAAGACCCGCCCTACGAATATGAATTTGAAAGATTGCCCATGGATCTGATTGTCGGTGATTCAGGCCTCCGGAAACAGCTTGAAGGACTGAATGATCCATCAGAAATATTTGACTCCTGGAAACCGGCCCTGGAACAGTTCAGCTCTTTGAGCAAGCGTTATCATCTATACGAATATGAATAAAAAAACAGCCGACTGGGTACGAATGCGATTCAAGAAAAACAAGGTGTGGGTGGCTCTGGGCCCATCCGGGCAACCTCATGTTGAAGACGGAAAGATGCTGATCAAGTACCAGTTGGATCAGCCGCATGAATACCGGGTCCATAGCAAGCATGTGCAACCCTTGGAACCTGCAGGCACATCAAGAACAACTGAAATTGACCAGACATCTGTCTCTCCGGTGAAAACACCATCCAAACAAATGGATAAAAATGGTGAAACGGATCGCGTTGTCCACGTTTATACGGATGGGGCATCTTCCGGCAACCCTGGCCCGTCCGGGATTGGAGTGTTGCTCCGGTATGGTAGCCATGAGAAGGAAATTTCAACGTATATCGGTATCGCAACCAATAATATCGCTGAATTGGAGGCTATTCGGGTCGGGCTTTCCTTTATCAGGAATCCTGCCCTGCCCGTTCGCGTTTATACGGATAGTTCTTATGCCCTGGGACTTCTGGCCAAGGGTTGGAAAGCCAGGAAAAACCAGGAACTTGTTGCCGACATTCGTAAAATGGTGACGGAGTTCAAGGATATATTGTTTGTAAAGGTCAAGGGGCATTCCGGTAATGCAGGAAATGAGAGGGTGGACGGACTTGCTACCGATGCAATTGCAAGGGAGAAAAAATAAAGAGCGCTGTTTTTTAAAAACAGCGCTCTTGGTTGATCAGGAAGAAGATTTATGACTTGTCGGATTTCAGGCCGTCGATTTCTTTTTTCAAGTCATCAATTTCTTTTTTGTAGGCTTCCGGGTCTTCGGAGCTAGACTCACCGCCCACTGATGAATCGTCTTTTTTCCAGGTATCTTTCATTTCATCAAAGCCTAAATAAATAGCCAAGCCGCCTCCCAGCAAAAGCATTACGGGAATAGCGCCTGCTAAAAGTTGCAGGAACTCACCGAACCAGACGGAAAGGCCGATAAGCCCCAATACAGCTGCTACTGCACCACCGATTAACGTTTTCATGAATGATCACCCTCCTTTAATATCCATTGGTTTTAGCTTCAATATGACTTTAAGACCTAATTTAAACCAAAATGCAAGTACCAAATGACATATCAGACTTTTTTAGATATTGCAAAGGTTCATCTGTTTTGTTATTTTTTCATTCTGAGTGGCTATATAGATACCTTTTATCCCGAAAAGGGGATACCATATTTTTTTACAAAGGACATATCAAACGAAGCTTTGCCTTGTGCCCACCGGATTGATGATGAAATACGGCCGGTTGTTAGTAACATAAGACCGCAGAAACATCATCAATCCGGCAGGGCACTACGCTAGTGATGCAGATTGATCATGATATGTCCTTTTTAAAAAAATATGGAATCCCCTCGACTTTGGATCTATAAATATTTTCAAAGGTGTTATGAAAAAAAAGCACGACAAAACCGAATCACAATCAAAATATAGTTGGCGAAGGATAGTAGATACCCTTCTCAAAGGCACCCATCAGCATTATTTGTGCTATCTTCCGGCACACAAAGGCTGGTTTTCCTCCTGGCTTTTGAAGCGTTTTTTTTCCGGAATCAAAAGCGATCGGCAGCAGATTCAGATATTGAAGGACATCCCGGAAAATGCCACGGTTGTTTACCTGAATAAGTTTCAGAGTTATCTAGAATTTTTATTTTATCATACGCGCTTTATAGAAAACAGGCTCCCGGTTCCCGAACTGGGGTTCAATTACCACTCCCTGTTTTTTCAGCCGCTATCACGGTTATTGCGTGTTTTATTAGCCAGGCTTGATTTTCCGGCCCTGAAATGGAAGCTGCCCAATCCCTATCGAGACGGATATTTTCATAGAGAGTTGTCCCAGGGAAAAAGTGCTTTTCTGTCCCTGGTTGACAAAAAAGGATTTTATAATCGCTTTGTCAAGGCCCAAGTCGATCCAATTTATCACCTGATTGAATTGCAGCACAAATCGGATCGGGAGATTTATATTGTACCCCTCTTGATGTCCTTTGGGAAAAAGCCATTCCGCTCAATTCCAACCATCATGGATATTCTGCTGGGGCCTGAAGCCAGGCCCGGCGTTGCACGCAGGTTGACAACGTTATTCAAGAACCCTAAAAAAATATTTTATGAGGTTTCCAAACCGTTGAGTCTGCGGCAATTCCTGGAGACCCGAGACGTCAAAGACATGTCGATGGATCATCAGGCGCTTATACTCAGACGGGATCTTCTCCTTCAAATCAACCGGCACAAGCAGAGCATTACCGGTCCTATGAAAAAATCCATGGAGGAATTGAAAGAAAGCATCCTGACAAGCGATCGTCTGAAAGACTATCTCGATGAGCATGCCGTAAAACGCAAACTCCCCATCTCGAAAGTACGCAGGAAGGCAGATGCCTACATCGACGAAATTGCGTGTAAACAAAGCCCAGGGCTTATCCGGTTTGCAGAAATTGTTATCGGGTGGGTCATGAATACGATGTTCCAAGGGGTATCCTACAACGAAGAGGGATTACAGCATATCAAGGCGATATCACAAAAGGGACCGATTATTTTTGTGCCTTGCCACAAGAGTCATATTGATTACCTGATGCTGCCGTATTTAATGTACCGCAACAATATGGCGGTTCCTTATATCGCGGCAGGCGCTAACCTCTCCTTCTGGCCTGTCGGACCCATTTTCAGGGCTTTGGGCGCTTTTTTTCTCAGGAGAACTTTTCGGGGGAACGTCCTCTACTCCAAGGTTTTTTCTGAATATATTTACCGGGTGCTCTTAGAGGGTTACAACATAAAAATATTCATAGAGGGTACCCGTAGCAGGACCGGCAAACTCATCATGCCGAAGCTCGGATTTCTTTCGATCCTCATGAATGCCTACAAAAACGGCGCTTGTGACGATCTTGTTTTTGCCCCCATCTATATCGGCTATGACCGCGTCTTGGAAGAGAAGTCCTATCTGCACGAAATAGAAGGCGGTAAGAAAGAGCCGGAAAGTTTTCTACAGGTTGTCAGTGCCAGAAAATTTTTAAAAAATCGTTACGGCAAGATATATATCAAATTCCATCCGACCATCTCGCTCAACAACCTTCTTGAAAAGGACGGTACGCGCTTCGACGAAATGCTGACCAAAGACCAGAATGCTTTGTGCCGCAACATGGGGTATCGCATCATCAATGCCATCAATACCGTGACCGTTATCACCCCTCACGCGCTGGTTGCCAGCGTATTTTTGAATATTCCCAAGGAACGACTGCCCTATGACGACTTGTTGCGACACGTTGAGGTATACCTCCAGCATGTCACATTGCAAAATGCAGATATCGCCGACACCCTGGTAATGGATCACATCCATGCGGTGGAGAATGTTCTCGAGGATTATACCGGTCGAAAGTTGATTGAAAGAGTCGATGGAAACAAGGATAGCCCTCTTTCCGAAGCCGTTTACAAAGTCAATATTTCCAGACGCCCTGTCCTGGAATACTACAAAAACAACTGCATATCCTTTTTTGTGCCGGCAGCTTTTACCGCTCTGGCAATTCTGGAGAAAGATGCTTTCCAGTTTTCTGCCTCGGATCTCCAGAAAGTTTATTTATTTTTGCAGGATTTCTTTAAATACGAATTTGCCTTTGACGTGGACAAGGCAACGGATTTCTATCTTCGTAAAACCATCAAATCGTTTATAGACGATGCTATTATTATTCCGCATCCGACACTCCCGGAAACCTATAATATTACCTCGGCCGGTTTTAGAAAGCTGAAACATTATTCCCACTTTTTAAAAACCTATTTTGAGTCCTACTGGATCGTCCTCAGCTATTTTCGAAAAAACCCCCAAAAGGATATTTCCAGCAAGGATAGGATCAAGAAAATACAGGCATATGGTACCAAGTTATACAAGAACAAGGAGATAGACTTGCTTGAATCGCTATCAAAAATCAACTATACCAATGGGGTCAATTTTTTTACTACCCATAACGTGAAAGGTTCGGAGGATAGCGAAGGAATCGAATTTTACACAGGCATCATACAGAATTATCTGGGCCGTATCAATCATTAATATGAAAGCACTGATCCTCGCAGCCGGTTTTGGCAAGCGACTGGAACCGTATACACACCGTACGCCCAAGCCGCTTTTCACCATATCGAATCAGCCATTGCTGGACAGGGTTATCCGGAGACTCGCATTTGCCGGTATTTCCTCTATCATGGTGAATACCCATCATCTTCACCAGCAGATTGAACGTTACCTGTTATCCCAATCATATCCCATATCTGTTACAACACGGTACGAGTCGGAAATTCTGGGTACGGGGGGTGCCATTAAAAATCTATCTGATTTTTGGGACGACGAGCCCTTTCTGGTTGTCAACAGTGACATCCTGTTCAATACGGATCTTGAAGCCTTTGGGCGTTATCATATGAGCGGATGTTCGATTGCAACGCTCATGCTGTGTGATCATCAGATGTTCAACCAGGTATGGGTTGGCCCGGAGAACCGTATTTTGGGTTTCGATTCCGAAACGCGTCCCCTTCAGACCAGCAAAAATCCGCTGACCTTTACTGGAATTCAGATTATTCAACCGGAACTCCTGGACTTTATTCCAGCGAATCGATTCTACAGCATCATTGATGCCTATAAAACAGCCTTGTCGGAGAAAAAAAAGATCCGGGCCTACATCCCGGATCGACTTGTCTGGGCAGATATCGGATCCCCGGATCGATACCGGGAGGCTGCTTGTCAGGCCATGGCCCGGGAAGCTTTTTTTCGGCTGACCCGCCAAAACGATACGCCAGAGATACACATGAAAAAACTGGCCGGGGACGGATCCGATCGATTATGGTATCGTGTTATGGCAGCAGATACCGGCATCATCATGGTCGACCACGGCATCCGGAAAGGACCTGAAACAGAGGAAGTCGATTCGTTTGTCCGGATCGGTAAACACCTGTTTGCCAAAGGTGTGGCCGTACCTGCCATAATTTTGTCAGATCCGTTCGCGGGGCTTGTCTTTCTGGAAGATCTGGGAGACCTTCATCTTCAGGAAATGGTATTGCAGAATAAAACAGACACCGATTTAATCCTGTCCCTGTATCGCTCGATCATCGATCAGCTTATCCATATGGCATTGGCCGGGAGGGACGGGTTCGATCCTAAATGGACATGGCAGAGCGCAACATATGACCATACCGTTATCCTTGAAAAGGAATGCCGTTACTTTGTGGAGGCTTTCTTGAATAGATATCTGGGTATGGGTGTCCGTTTTGGGGAGCTTAAAAGCGAGTTTGTGTTCCTTGCAGAAAGTGTTGCTGCTTGTACGGATATCGGGTTTATGCACAGGGACATGCAGTCAAGAAACATCATGGTTCATCAGAGCCGCTGTTATTTCATCGATTTTCAGGGCGGAAGAACAGGACCGCTGCAATACGATCTGGCATCTCTGCTGGTGGATCCGTATGTAGCGCTTCCCCCCCCAGTCGTAAAGATGCTTTATAATTATTATGTTAAGTGTCTGTCGTTACATGGAGTTATTGATGAGTCTGCTTTTCGAAAAGGATTTGAAACCTGTGCCATAACGCGCAACCTGCAGATCCTTGG
>Ga0164315_10002251_pt1 | contig 14780 bp, 18 predicted proteins | sample GuaBasSedimGuay6_FD_113737 | JGI IMG/M metagenome (GOLD analysis project Ga0164315, IMG submission 113737) | Subseafloor sediment microbial communities from Guaymas Basin, Gulf of California, Mexico - Guay6, Core 4569-2, 0-3 cm | ecosystem: Environmental > Aquatic > Marine > Hydrothermal vents... | reverse complement strand
AGGACCGTGAAACTTAGGTCTTCTAGCGGGCCGGAATAGTGGCCTGTTCGTTCTTCGAGTGGTGTTAAACCTCTTAATCTCGGTCTTGTCTCTCTTAGCTTTTGCAGAGTTACGGTATTTCATCTGACCGCGCATTCTTGAGCCTCTATGGGCCTTAGCAGAGCGTTTTGCAATAGCTGAGCGGTACGGGTTAGGGCGACCTATACGCCGCGTTACGTGGCGCACACCGCCGCGTTTAACCACAGTCCTTCGTACAGACTCTAGAATAGGAAGTAACGTGTCATCCGAAAAAAAGAAACCATCCTCCGACAACAGGCTCGCTGCAATATCCTCTTCTTCTGCGTCATCTATGAGCATGGATTCTATATGCTCATTAAGTTGTTTTAAAAAGCCCATTATTCCTCCTACTAGTTAATAAATAGCTAAACGCGATACATCCTACGTAGTAATTCCCGCCTAGGTGCGTTTCTTCGCTTTATTCCTAAGTATTCTGTCATGCTAACTGTTTTAACTTCCAGGTGACACCTGCAACCACTTTTGCATTTTGTGTCTCCTGACGCGGGTATTGTAGGTATATTCTCTTTCGTGTAAGGACCCATTTTTTCCAGGAACAAACAGTGTGTACACTTTTCTCCTGGAGTAGTTTTCCAGTGAAAAACTGTATGCGCTGGTGCGTGTATAACCTTTGCAGAAGTAAACATAGACCGAAGCGTAGAAACATACATGTCCAAGCGACGTTCGTAGGACAACTTACCCCGGTTGCTTTTCATATCCTCAGAAAAACCCTTCCAGTAAGCAAATTCTTTTCTAAGATAAGACTCTATCCACCTGTCGTCCTCTAACGAAATTTCCTGCTGTGTTACTCTTCCTTTAGCGGCACTAAGACCCATCTTAAAGGCTTTAACATAAAACTTTCTAAAGATAGCCTTCATTTTTTTAGAAGAAGGGTTATCTCCCTTGTTAACCTCTATGAAGACAAGAGACAGCTCCCGTTTGAAAGCTGCCTGTAGGGAGTCAAATTGTGTACTATGGTACTTATCCGCAATGTTCACAGAGGCATTGTGCTGCCTCCTGTTTACCAAAGTACCCAAGGAAGCAACAATAGAAGAGTGCTTCCAAGGTTGCTTTACCTGATCGTGTCCCCTAATGTTTTTGGCTTCATTAAGGCTATTCTTTTTTGTCACTGTCTTCGTTATCATCAGCTCTTGGGCCAAAGTTAGCATCAGGATGCGCGTGCTGAAATCTTTTAGCTACTTCTTGGTCCATAGTTGTGAACTCATCTTTCTGAAAATCGGTGTCTTTAAACTTCTCTTGCATGTGGGGCAATAGCGGGTTCATTAGTATCCTCCAAACCTAGCTTGTCTAGGTAATTTTGAACTTGTGCATTAAGCTTTTTAAAAGCATTAAACCTAACAAATATCTTATAGCTTATTAGGTGTTCTTTCTGGGTAATGTTGGACTTCAACCTTTGCGGGGGCTTACAATCCGGGTATAGTCTCCCAAACCCCTCTAGGTATACGTCTTCTCCAAAAGAAAGAGCGTCAACTATTTCCCCAAAAGATGTTAAAAGAATTTTGTGTACCTCCTCGTGGGTTAGACTAATCGGAGTGTTTTCATCAAGATTATTTTTTACTCGTTTAGCTAACTTCTGGTATGTAACCGACATTTTTTATGGGTCTCCTATTTATCTTCGTAAAGAAGTTTAGCAGACTCCTTCCCAGCCTTAGCTTTTGGGGCAAACTCTTCTACGATGTTTTTTAACCAATTTACTGGAACTCGAACGGGTTCACTTAGAGTAGTAGACATCTCCCATGGAGCAAGATCTTCTGTCAAGTCTGAGATCTCTTCCCCTTCGAGTATCCTTCGATTTGAACCCCTACTTTTTTCTAGGATATCTCTAAGAACACGCTTACCTACATCTTCATTTTGACCGGCCTGAGCCTTAGTTAGCTGATCATGTGCTTGGGCTAACTCCTTGTCGGATATAATAACTTGGCTTAGTAGTTCCTCTGGTAGGTCAGGGAAGTAGTTCTTCAAGATATACGGAACCCAAATATCCCTTCTTAACTGCATTTGTGTACCCATGTCGTGTAACGAGACTAGCAACTGAACACGGTTAAGAAGAATTTGGTCATATTGTTGTCTTGCAATTTTTGATATGTCAGCTAGATGAATCTTAAACTGCGCTGTTCTAGCCAGCTCTGCGTCCCCAGTAACAATAGCAATATGAAATCTGCACAGATACTCAACACCCTCTAGCAAGCTTTCCTGTACTCTATGAATTTTCCTAGAGAATCTTACGTCTTGCAGTACCAGAGACTCTTTGCTGTTCCAAGAGCCGCTAATTTCTCCCGTTAAGTAATCCCGGGGTATGCCTAATGACACATACAGCTTCTCGTTAAAGTGATCTAAGTCGTAAAGCTGCCCTTGCTCTTGTGGGGCCTGTAGTTTTTCAATTTTAGATCTTTCCGTAGCAGAATTAACGGGCCAGTAGTAATTCTCTAACAAATTATGTGGATCATAAGCTTGGTGAAACTCAGAAGGAGCATTGGGGTCAATAAACTGTCTTTTGTTACCAAACTTTCGTTTGTACTGCTGAACAATACGCAAAGCTTCCTGTGGAGAAGCTTGGCCTACGTCAATATAGAACACGATTCTTTCCACAGCTCTGTTTAGCCTGTAGATTGCAATTGCATCTTCTAACAACTTAAGCTGCAGCCAACGCTTTCTTGCAGGCTCAATTCCTGAGTTATGCACGGGCATACCATCAACCACAAAGTTATGGTGAGGGCTGTCAATCTCAAGGTCGTATACTTTTGTTGCGTCAACCGGAACAATCTTCTGGATACGCTCTGACTCTTTAGTAACCTTAGTTCTGTTGAAGGTTAGAAGCCATGTTGGGGAATTACTTGTACACTCTACCCCACAAATTGTTTGAGTACGCTTTCCTCGTTTGCGTACTTTGCCAACTGAGTAGCCCAAAGACTCTACCAGCACTCTTAAATCCTCTACTAGCCCCTTGTTACACAGCTCAATGTGGTAAAGGGGGTAGGCATGTTGCTTAGTAGTCCACCCATCAGCGTCCATTAAGCCGAGTACAAATTCTTCCTGCTGTTCTCTAGGGAGTTTAAAAACCCACGAGGGGATAGTTTTGTTGTGTGCTCCCGTAACCCACCCCATAGCCTTTAGCATGTCTACGAGTTCTGTAGACCCCACGTAGAAGTTAGTATACTCCGACTTCCGGGTAGAAGACGCTACTCGCTTTTTTACACTGCAGATAAACATCTCTTCTGTAAGCTTTGTGTATCTGTTATTCACCTCAGCATCTTCACCCTCAGCAAAGCGGAGTTCGTGGTCATTAGTCCATCCGTCCCCGAGCATAAAACCAAACCACCTAGCAAACCCAGAAGTCACAACATGTGGAAATCTTTGGATACCAAAGCGGTCTGAGCGGGATACAGCAAAATCTTCTTCTGTTAGAGGACGGTTTAAGCAAGCAAACAACTTCTCAACATTACCCTTTGTAGTGGCGTACTCGCCTCTTAACACCGACAAAGCCTGTCTACGGCCTAGATCACAACTGTCGTCTGTTATGTTAGTAATCTTATTCCACTTAGTAACAAACCCCTCTTTAGCTGAGAGGATGCCTTTCTCAGTAACCTTTACGTACACCTCACCAGCAACCAAGGATTTAAAGGAGGTAAATTTAGTAGGCCACACAATAGGCACACTCTCCCCCCGGTGTACAAGGTTACTAGGAGCTACTGCCAGTCTGTTGGTGACTTTTAGGTCCTTAGCCTGCTTCCAATGCACCTTTCCTTTATAATCCACATAGGGCATAGGATGCTCTTTAGTAACTGTTACTACCCGGTGCGCGGTATGAATCTCCAAAAGATCCTTTACGCCATTACAGGCAGTATTCTTTACGTCAGCTACTTCATACTCGTTAGTGTCTGTATTAAGAATCTGGACCCTATCTCCGGGTTTGACATCCTGGATAGGGATAATCCCCCCCTCAGTCCAGACATGGCTACCCTCTGCGACACATTTTCCGTATAGCGTTGAGAACCCAAAGCTCACCATCCTAAAATGCACACACTCCCACGGCAAAAGAATACCATCTTTTCTAGGAGCTACTTTAGCCAAGTGGTTGTCTAGCTTATAGTGCTTAACACTATTAAGGTCGGGTCCAACTCGCTGGACGTACCTAGCGGGTAAGTAAAGAATGCTTTTAATTCCACCGTTGTCGTATTTGGGGCTTATAAAAAGGTCCCCGTACTTGAATATCTCACGAGCCATACCCTGGATAATTGTTCTCATCTTAATCTTCTTGAACATTTGCTCTAGAAGACCAGAAATCTTAGTATCTTGAGAAGTAATCCAAATGTTGTCTTCTTGTATTAGGTCCGTCTGTGTTGCTTCCTCAGAGTAGATATCAAGGGCCACGGATACATCCCCGTAGTTATCCATTGCGTCGTAGTCTTGGTAGCGCATTGACCTATCACGGTGCATCCTGGTAATAAGGTTGAACTGGGATAAGGATTCCTCAATAAGCGTCAAGTCCCCCATAACGTCGTCAGATTGCATTGTCTGTGGGTTAATTGCACCCGCTTGAACGTTTTTGGCTAACTCCTTTCTAAGGATGTTATCCAAGCCAGTTAACTTAACAAGAGCATTAAGAACATTATTTGCCATCTATTTGACTCCTCGCTTGAGTGTATTCATCATAGGCAGACTCTGCCCCTTTGTGTCGCCTGTAAAAGCAAAAAAAAGACCTATAATGCTAGCGAGTATACCACTTGTAACTTCTTTTGTAATCCTTTTCTTACTAGAGCTTCTTAAATTCGTAGCTATTAAGTCTTGAATGCGGTTTGTCTTAAAAGCATTATACAGCCTAGTAATGTTTATGCTATGCGAGTGTTTGTCATAGGCACCAAAAAAAGACATCTTAAGTTTTCTAACAACTAGCTTATTTCTAAAAAGATTTTCCAGCTCTCTTCCTTGAAATTCCTGCCCACCATATTTAACTTTAGGAAGTAGCTTTTGAAGCGCGGAAGGGTTAGACAGGATATGCTGCCTAAAACTCTCAAAGATAGCTTCTAAAGAACTATTTTTATCGAGTAGCCCAATGCTTCTTGACTGAGTAATTCCTCTCAGGTAACTCTTGTAGATTTGCTTAGAGGACATAGGCTTAAAGTTTGTCATGTCGAGGGCTAGACCGGCAGAACCAGAAGTCACGGGTATCCCGAAAGTTTCTTGCTCAATCAACTGGTTAATGTCAGGTGTGGACATCTCCCCAATAAAACATATTGCTTCAACGACAGGAACCTTAATTTCACTCTTAACCATTTCAAGCTGCAGAACAGCCGCGTCTGCCCAAAACCATGGGATAGCATTAGCTAGTCTCTCACTAACTTCTGACATTCCATAGGTGTTGAAGTACGCTTGAATTTCGTCTACTAACCCAAGACGTTTCATAGCCACTGCAAATCTCTTAGGATGAAACACATTGTTAGAGTCTATTGAGGTTACAATAGCAGCATACAGGCTACCTTTGCGCTCTGTAACAACCTTATGAAGCTTAGTAGTAAACTCGCGTACAGGAAGTTTACGGGGAAGCTTTCTACGCATAGTGGACTTCATAGCTGCCTTAAAAAAAGCAGCAGAAGAAGCTTCTACAGTAGCAAAAATTACAGCTGTAGCATCCCCCACACTTAAAGGGTCGAGGTTTATGGTGTTCTCCTCAATAGGAGGTCTCTTTTTTATGGTGGGCATAAGTACCCCCTATAGCTGTGAGAACTCTTCCAAATCTGCTAAGACGGCACCTAGAAGCTCTTCCTCGTGCGTGGGGTTACGCATACGAGCTGCACCACCAAACATCGCCGGAGGAGCAGAGGTAGGCTGTGTCCGAAACATCGCCGCAGGAATATTATGACCACTAGCACCGGGAAATGTAGGCGGGGCGTCTGAGTCTTGAAAACTCGCCTGAGCTGTTGCTCCACTAATCCCGGGGCCTTTTGCTACTGGCCCAGTACTCGGAGTCCAGCTGGGTCCCGCACACGCAGGAACCTCTACATCCTCTAAAATGATGTCCACGTCTGGTTGAACACCCTCCACCAGAGCAAACTCAATGTATTCATCTAACATAACTTTATAAGACATAACAGTCCTCCTCTTATAAATAAAGCAGAGTTAGCTATTTAATTGGGTAAGCCTTCTGAAACTTAGTATCGAAGGACCTTGGTATGAAGTTTGGCTCTTTATACCCCATTTCTCGGGACTCTCTTGCTGCTTTATTCCTGCTCTGATGTTTGTTCCACAGATTCTTAATTATAGCCTCAGTTACTAGGTGCGCTCCAACCGCTCCAAAGCCATACTTGTGAATGTAGGTTAAAGCCTGAAAATAGGCTCCACACAAAGAGTCCGACACGTCTTTAGAGCTACTTCGAGGGTGATCTACCTTAGCTTTTGCAGAACGAATATCATGCTCAAGGTCTCGTAACTCTTTATCTAGCGTAACATGCGCCGGTTTTATCAGCCGATGCTCCCCAAAAGCGTTATAAAGCTCCATGTAAGGCTCGTCTGTCTTGTCAACACTTAGTGTATCTGTCTCAAAACCGTTCTCTTGGAGGAGTTGTATTGAGTGAACACTTTGCCAAGAGTCGTAGGAAACACCCGTTATTGGGTAACCAGCCACGTCACGTAGCCACACTATAAACTGTCTTATCTTCTCAAAAGAAATTTCATCACCGTCGGGGGCCTGAATTCTTCCAACAAAATCTACAAAAACAAAAGGTAGTTTTAGCTTAACTTCTCTGTCTACGTCGTAGTGCCTTGACGTTTTTTCATAGTAGTATGGTATGCACACAGAGGAAATACCCGCACAGTCAGCATTCTTGGCTAAGTCAACGTGAACAAACCGTCCAATCATTGGGTGGTGTAGGAGGTGCCTCTCAACATTGTCATATCTGCTTACCAGTTCTAGGTCAAAAAAATCTGAAAGCTCAAGACCACCCCTAACTCCTAGTTGGATAGTATCTGGCATTAGCGGGTTTTTTCTGTGGGGGTCATTGGCCTCTACGATCAACTCACGGTGTTTAAACAACTTGTTAAGAGCAGCCGTAGGTATCCCTGCTAAGTCTCTAATAGAAGAGTCAATGTTTAGGACAAAAGATTCTTTAAAAATAGTAGGAACACTGATAACAGCCTCTCCAGGTTTCATGTCACCTACAACTTCGTCACCTACTAGAATTCTTGAGGATCTAAACCCAGATCCAACAAACACCCTGAATTTTTCAGTACCATACCTTCCGGGTTTTACGTCCCAAAGAGCAAAGTCAGATATATGCGCATTCTTAATGTTATGCTCCCTAACTTCTTTGATTCTTTCCTCAACAAAAGAATCTGTAGACCTAGCAGAGGAGATATTTATTAGCAACCCTGGGTTAAAAGCAGCGGAAATGAACCTGGACTCAATACGTGTTCTTACTTGGTGGTATAGCTGCTTGGCGCTGTTCTCGTCATCCTCGTCGAGTATTGACCGCTTGCTACGGAAGTTCATTTCATCCAAAGTAGCAGAGAACACGTCCAAAGAGAGTGCGTGCCCTGTTTGTGACCCGAATAGTAAGTGAATGTTGTGGGGTAGGACTAACTCAAAAAGATCATCGCTCTTAGCGTGCTCTTTGTACCCAGCTCCAAACAGCGTAGCCGCCCCCTGTAGGAACACCTTCCTAGGATTCTTTGGAAACTTTTCTCTAAAGTATGGAGACAGGTTAAGCATAGACTGGAACTTTGCGTTAATTGCGTCTGCTGCTTTAGTCTTAGTCGTGGAGAAAAAGGCAAAGTACACTGGCATGTGTGAAGCCAACCCAAACAACTTCTGGGGGTTTTTCATGCAGCTTAGCACATACAACTTATAAAGCTGAGCTACGCAGCTAGCTACGGTGTTGTGGCTTATAAAGCCCCCAGCGATGTAACTGGGATCGTCTGCTACAGAGATATCGTAACAATGAGCTGAGCTGTCTTCTACACTATCCACTGTGTCCAGCATTAACGTGCCATTCACGACTTCCTGTAAGGCACTGGGTAAGACCCCCCCAGCCTCAAGAATATCCTCTAAGAGGTGCACGGTTGCTTTTTGAGTTTTAAGTCTATGGCACAATCCCCGGGGTGTCCTTGTTTTATGGACAGGACCTTTATTGCCGTTTCCACACTTTCCTTTGGGCTGGTAGTTACGGAGGGCATCAACATCGAGCCTAAAACTTACCTTATGGTCGTCATTTCTATTGGGCTTAAGCCCGGCTTCAAGTAACTCTTGTTTGTCTTTGTTCCAGAAACCAATTTCTTTTGCAAATTTTATACGTGACTTTAAGCCCACAACTCTTATATCCCAGGCATTTCCCATATCTCTACCATCTAGCATAGCTGTATACTTCCTGGAAGTAGAATAAACGCCAAGGGCAGTTAACATGGTTTGAACTTGATAAGCTAAGGACTCAGAGGTTGTAGTTAGCACGGGGGCGTTACCCCCATGTTTGTCTACGGTCCCGTCCCCCGAGAATAGCCCCCTAAGGAAGTTTTTCCACGTTCTATGGCCCGAGGTACGGATGGCTTTAGGAACAGCTACCGTGGAACTCACAGCCCCTTTAGAGAGGACATCCCATACGCCCTCATCAGAGTATTTCCCTATCGCAAGGTTTATGCAACACGCGCCCCTTTTACAGTGACTGCTACTCTCCGTGACGTCTGTTATTCTTGAAAAACAAGAGAAGTGATCGTTTACAGCGTGTAGGCACTTTAAAATTCTGCCTTTTTCGTGGAGTGCTCCATGTACACTGTGGGCAGTGTGGTTACCCTCCCTGTCTAGAAAACGGCTCCCCTCAGCAACAATCCATCCAATACCCTCGGCTACGTCATTCGGGAGTTCTTTTGCTGTGCAGTTCGTATCTGGCATGAGTAGGAGGATATCCCCCGTAGCTAACTCTTCCATATTTTTCCATACAACTTCTAAGCGGGGGGTTAGCGCCCTCAACCTGTGGTTGGGCCTACCCTCAATAACTCTCCCAGCTTTTGTAGTAACTAGCCTAGTTTCCGTGTCCCCCTCATCGTGCCTGTCAACAATGTTTTTGTATCCTGACTCGGCTAAAGCACAGAAGTTCCCCCTGTCGTGGTATACCTCCTCCATTGTTAGCAAACCTTTGGAGGTTGTAGCTAAAGTACTGGATCGACAGCACTTCCCCGTTCCGATACTCCCAAACACAATCCACTCGTTAATTGCGTTCTTAGGATCTAAAACGAAGATTAACTCATCTTTCCATTTTGGGTACAAAGACTCTGCAAAAGAACCTAGATAGTAGCTAGAACTAAGAAACTCAGCTGGAGTAACTGGCTGTTCATCATAGTCTTCGTAGAATATTCTTTCGAGAATATCAGTATTCCCACTGTCCAGGACACTAGACAAGACACCCTCAATAGCTAACCTTTCCTCTTCCGTAAAAGAACTAAGATCAACTTTGGGTAAAACACTACTTATATCATTTTTGTTATTTTTCATTTACCCGGGTGGGTCTCCAGTAAACAAGTCTACACTCTCAGCAGTCTTTGATTTTTTCCCCTGAGTTAAGGCTCTTTCAAATTCTTTCCAGGACTCTATGGAATAAACCCACTTTTCGTTGAACTCGTGGCTTAAGTCTATAGCCGCAACAACTTCTATGCTTATAGAGGCTATAACACCAGGAAGGAATGTCTGTTCACCAAAAGAAATAGCTTGACTATCCCCCGCTAGAATAAAGCTGTTTAAAGCCACGCTTTTAGCCTCGTGAGAGCTACTAGCTTCAATAGCATCAAAAGCTATCTTGCACCCACCACCCAAAAGGTCAACAAATGCCATAACCAAGAAGCAAGGCTGGTTATCCCCCATCTTCTTCCTCTTGCCCCTCTTCCGTAGGGTTTTCTCCCGTTCTATTAACAGGCTCCTCATCTGGCAGGGAATAACCTGCAGTGTCTACCATCACCTCTGTAATGACGGAGTTTAAATCCTTCTGCAATTTGCTTAATTCCTGGTATTTTCCTAGGTTCATTTGAACTTTCTTAAGAGTACCAATAACGTTCTGCAAGGCTGCCCAAAGACTTTTGACACTCTCGTACCTTGGAGCTTCTTCTGGGTGGTCTGTTGGTAAGTATGCTGACACTATGGCTAGAATACTACAGGCTAGTGTACTCAGCGTCTTATCCGGGGATAGCTGGTGAGGGGCGCATATGTCCTGTAGCCTTCTTAAAATTGATTTCGTTTCTTCGGTGACTAGAGTTTTTATACTTTCAGAAGTAGTGACACCCTTAGCAACTGACTTAGGGGTTGGCCGGGGTATAACCGGGGCTTCCTCCTTAGCACCAGTGTGGTCTACGTGAATAACTGGGGATTTTCTTTTAGCTGGTAGCCCCTGTTCTATCCTTCTTTCTTCCGCTACAGACAACCCAAGATTGTGGGCGGTGACGTTTGAATCCTCGTCAACAAAACCCGAAGAAGAAATGCTAGGAGAGCTTAGTGATCTTGCGGCTGAAGAAGCCATTTTTTCAAAATCTTTTCCCGAGAAATTCTCGTTAATACTCCCTGGTGCAGCAACACTTCTTGGAAGCTCGTGTGCTCCCGTCCACAGGTCTTTGGCAACTTCTTTGCTAGGAGACTCCTCAACAGTGGCTGGTTCCACGGGTTGAGTGACCTCAACAACACCACAAATGCTGGCTATTAGCTCTTCCTTACTAGCGAGTATTTCAACTACTACATCTTCGAATAAGCTGTCCTCCAGAGTAGCTGCTAAAATAGGCTCGTATAGCTCAGCTATCTTGAGAACAAAGTCATTAACACTACTCTCGATCTTATCCCTCATCTTTAATCTCCTCGTCAAAGAATCCCATTTCATCATCAAGATTTTCTATGTCTAAGGTTGTTTCGTTAGTGACTAAGGCTCTACCAATAGCCCGTTTAACCGTTTCTAACCTCTCGTCTCTAACAACAAGTTCCTCAGATATTTGAATAACTACTGCGCGAATAATAACCCTTGGAATAAAGAAGAACCACAAGGCCGTGGCAAGTAAAAAAACTGATGATGTTAAAACTGCAGGTAGGTATGGCAGTAGACTACTCATTGTCGTCTCCTTTCATTGTTTTCTGAAGGAGCTGTATAACCCCACCAAGAACTTTTTGTCTTCCTTCTGAGGACATGTCCTTAATTTTACTCATAACCTGGGCATCCCCAGATTCTTCTTCTGCCTCTTCCCCGTAACCAAAATTTTCTTTCATTTGGGATATTAGAATGCCTACGGCATCTTTTGAAGCCATCATGGAATTAACTAACTCAACCTTTGTTTTAATAGACTGGTTAAGGGCCGAAATTGCTCCTAATTTAACTCGAGGGGAAGCCTCTGCTAAGTCTTCTAAGTCGATGTCCTCAACAATACTATCCAAGGCTTCTAGGTACGACGGTAGCTGTGTAATCTGGTCTATGATTACTCCTACATACAGAAGCTGTACATAGAGCTGGTGTACCGTTATTAGTGTCTCTGCCTGCGATATCAACCCTTTTTCTACTACAGTGTTAGACGTTGCAGACTCAAGAAGAGTATCCGCCATCCTGTGGAGTAAGACGTTTTCTCTATCTTCCATTTTCTTCTCCGTTCTTAATAAGTGCCTGTATATCCTTATGCACTTTTTCAGGAGTGGGTATAACAACTTTTTGTCCACCTAGAAGGGTGACTAACTTTAAAAAGTTTTCGGTACCAATAACCTCTATCAACTCTGGTAAAAAAGTTGTGCCCCCATCTAAAGAGGACACATACTCTTCTACATGGCTTTTAGTTATTTTTGACATTTTTGTTGCCCTACTGGATAAGCTATGAAATACTTTTGGTAGCTGCATAAACAGAGGGTACTAAACAAAACCTCGGGTGTCAACACTACTCCTCAAGGTCATTTTCCCATATATCCTCTATTGCAATCTCTTCGTCCATAATCCTCTGGGAATAAGTCTTGCGGTCTAGAGCGCTTATTACAGATTTTTTGTCTAAAAGTTCTATGTCTTCTAAAACCTCTTCATAAATGTTGCTCATACTCTTCTACCTCCAATTCCTGATTTTCCGATACACCTTCAAACGAGTCTAGCATCCCCTCTTCCCACAGGTTGTTTCTCTTTATGGATTCAAATGCGGCACTCAGCAAGTAGTTACAGTACTGAGTCAAGAACTGCTTTTGATCTGTACACCCGAGAAGCTGAATTATTGACTTAGCAATCTCTCTATCAGACATCTTTTGAGATAGTATGTACTCACACACGTTTCTTCTATGATCTTTAAATCTTATTAAAGCCATAGACTCTTCTAGAAGCTGAGATGGTATGTTCTCAAGAAACAGCTTAGCCATTACCTGGTCTACCTTCGGTGTCTGTGGGTTGTACTCTAGGTCTTTTTCGTGCAACCTTTTGTACAGCTTGTTCATCTTCCCATACAACGAATCAAACTCTCTATAAAAAGCATTAAGAACACAGGTAAACAGATAACGCATGTACTTTTTATCATCATCTAATTTTTCTGTGGGCTTAAGACGCATCTTAGGTAGAGCTTTAGTAATAGTCATAGCCGCTGCTGATATAAGATCCTCTTCATCCCCAGGGTGGATAGCTTTTAACTTGTGGGTAGAGTAGACCACCCTAATAACAGCGATAGCTGACTCTACTGCGGTATGAAAATTTTCTAGCGTGTCTTCCTCTCTGTAGGTAACAAAATCCGCAAAGGCTTTTTTCTGGTCCCACCAACCTAAAGAATTAAACCATGTGTTTGTAGTCATAATAGTATCCTCAGCAAAAGAGTAGCACCTAACTCTTTTGTTGTCAATCTTTGGTGTTGTCTAGCAGTTGCTTCAACCTTTCTGCGCGTACCAACATCCTGGGTAAAGCTGCGGGGCAAATATTTTCTTCCGCTAATAGTAAGATAATGTCGTCAACAAATCTCTTCGCATGAGACAAGGCCAAAGAAGAATCCATTCTCTCGTCTAGTGACCTATCTTTCCTAGACAAGTCAAAAGTCTTTTTAAGGACTAGTTTTTTCCCAAACACCCAGTCACGTAGGCTACCCATAAGGACACCCCCACTAAATAAAGAGGGGGCGCGTGTGCGCCCCCTCTTTATTAAGAATTTAGTAATTCCTCAGGGTTATGCTTTAGAAAGTACTGTCATTTCTTCCGAGAAGGTGTAAGACCCATCCGGCATAACCACACAAATGTAACACGTTAAATCTGTCGCGGTATCTTTATCAAGCCACATATCCATCTTACCGTTGATGTCTGTGGTCCAAATCTCGTACAGACCCGTCTCAATTTTATGCAGAAAACCACCCCAAGTACCTTCTCCCCAAGAAGCGGTAGCTGGGCCAAAAGGGGGATAGTCATAGTCCCCATCGGTGTTATACGACGATAAGAAGATCTCTAACTTCCTGGAAGACAAGAGTGGCTCACCCTCTAAATCTAGCAACTGGAATACAGGATTGGGGTCCGTGGTCCCGTTACCATTCACAGTGATGCTGATTGAGCCTAGCGTTGGAATGGCCTGCCGCTCTTCTTCTGTAACGGTGACAAGAGGATCGTATAGCCCTCCCGTAATATCTCTATCAAATCTCTCTTCCTGGGTGTAATCGAATTCAGACATTTTGAATCTCCTCCTATCCTAGTTAATAAAGTGGCAGGCGCTAAACAAAACTAAAAGAATTGTTTAGCCTCTTGGTTTACGGAGGTACGACGACACCCTCTACCCCAGTCATGTGCTGCGGGCCAAGCACTGGAGGAGCCGTGGACAAATCATACTCTTTGGGGGTACCAACAAGCATAATTGCGGTGGGGCCAAGAGCATGAGAAAAATCAACGTTGAGTACGGGATACTCATTTCCCGTAATCATCATGCTTGCCCAAACCTCATTGAGCTTAAACGAAGCTGAAAACTGGGTTAGTTTGGTTGTTTCCCCAAAAACAAGGTCCTCGTAGTGCTGTACAGCGAAAGATCCAGCCCCGTCAGCCGACAAATAAATATCGGTTATAGAGAATATCTCGTCAGCTACCGGCGCACTCGATAGACCTTCTGTGACTATTACCATGCTGTAGTCTTTGGCCTGATCCATTACTTGGTACTCGGGGCTGTTACCGTGTGTAGTTGGGGGCTGAAAATCTAGAGTGTGCACCCCCACATTAAAAAAAGTGTAACCCTTGTACCCCATAATTGTGGAGTCGAAGTTATTGGCATACATATTACGACTAGTTGCCCTGTCGTTTCTCTCTAGGTAGGAATAGTCAAATTCAGACATAGCATGTTTCTCCTTTCCGGTTCATCTAATAAAGCTATAGAAACGACTTCTTTAGCATAAAAGTACCGCTGTTAAACATGTGCTCTTCGTTTTGGTTGTCGTTCCCAACCAGTTGAAATTCATAAGAACCTAAATCCACATCTGTATCTGCGGGGTCTAGCTTAAGAAGCCCCTTACCTTCTAGTGGAAAGGTAGCTAAGTCCAGAGCAGACACAATAACATTTGGAGATTTAGAAATCTTTCTAGCTACAAAAGTAATGTCGTAGTCTGTTAGGTCAAGAACATTACCCTTACCATCCGAGAAAGTAAACACGGCGTTGTAGTCTTTGTTCTTGTACATCTTGTTTAAAACTAAGCCTTCAGCCATAATTTACTCCTACTTACACCCAGCGTTTATGTCCAGGTCATTTTCGTCTACAATAACTACAAAACCCTCT
>Ga0164315_10002249_pt1 | contig 14794 bp, 18 predicted proteins | sample GuaBasSedimGuay6_FD_113737 | JGI IMG/M metagenome (GOLD analysis project Ga0164315, IMG submission 113737) | Subseafloor sediment microbial communities from Guaymas Basin, Gulf of California, Mexico - Guay6, Core 4569-2, 0-3 cm | ecosystem: Environmental > Aquatic > Marine > Hydrothermal vents... | reverse complement strand
GCCCGCCGATGATGTTGCATAGAGCCACTGGCCGCGCATAGGCTTAGCCCACAAGAGCCCCTCACCCCCGCCCATGGAACCAATGGCGAAGGACAATCCGACACCTGCCGCAGTCACAGTCCCGGCACGATCGCAAGGATACGTCCAAACGGTCAACGACCCAGAACGGCTTGAGGTGTGCCTCCAGCTGCTTGAGCAGGCGTTCAAGTTGAGCGCACCGATGAGAATTGCAGCCGGCCACGCAGGGGTGCACGAGAGGACCGTCCGCATGTGGCTGGAGAAGGGCAGGAAGGCCGACGCCAAGGAACCCTATAAGTCCATCTACGAGCGGGTGACGAATGCGAGGTCAAAGGGCGGCATCGGTCTACTCGTCCACATGAACAAAGCCGCAGCGCTCGACTGGCGAGCGGCGGAGAGCCTGCTCGAGCGGAACCACGGCATGGTCAAGACGACTCACATCCAGGCTACCGCGGTGTCCGTCGGCGTCGACCTCTCCAAGCTGTCGGACGCCCAGTTCGCGGCGCTGGCCGGACGGCTCGACGTGCTGCCTGACTTCGATGAGATGCCAGCTGATGAGCTGGAAGCTGACGCCAGGGCTCAGCTCGTGATCGACATCAAGGCCGAGTAGTGGCGGAGTTCACCCTGGCTCAGCTGAAGAAGGCGCACCGCCTGGAGGGCACTGTCCGAGAGCTGGCGCGGTTCGTTCAAGGCGCATTCGCAGTCATCCAGCCAGGCGTGCGGCTCAAATGGAATTGGCACCACGACCTGATCTGCAGAGAGGTTCAGGCGCTGATGATGCGCCAGCCCCTACCTCCGACCAATGACGCGGAGGGGGAGCCCGAGACCTTCGTGGAGCTCGTCGTCTGCGAGCCGCCTCGTTTCCTGAAGTCGCTCATCGCGAACGTTTGCGCGCCTCTCTGGCTCTGGCTACACGACCCGACCTTCAAACTGCAGGTGATCACCAACGATGCGCCCCTTGGCATCGAGATGAGCCAGAAGGCGAGGGACGTTCTGACGTCGCCCTGGTACCTCGAGCTGATCGGCTACATGGTCGCCACCCGCCCGGCCTACGACCCATGGCGGATCTCCAAGTCCCAGTCGGCGAAGGTCAACTTCCAGAACACGATGAAAGGCCGCCGGCAGGCGCTGTCTGTCGGCGGCCTCATCATTGGCAAGGGCGGCAACGGGCAGATCATCGACGACCCAATCGACGTCAAACACACGCTAGGCGCGCCAGATCGAGTGGTCGAGCGCCTCGACCTCATCGAGGAACTCTACGACACGGCTTGGCGGTCGCGGCTCGACGACCCCCTGGCATCGTGGCGGCTCGTCATCATGCAGCGGCTCCACCCGAAGGACCTCGCCGGCCGGCTCATCAAGCGCGGAGTGAGGGCGCTCGTCCTGCCCCAGCGATTCGCTCCCGACTTCCCGGCCGAGCTCGGCGGCGTCCACTACGACGACCCCAGGAAGGTATCCGGGGAGCTGCTGCACCCCGAGCGGATGCCGATGTCCGAGATCGAGGCGATGCTCAACACTCCGAGCGGTCGGAGATTCGTCCAGACGCAGCACGACCAGCGGCCAAGCACACCAGGGGGCACCCTCTTCAAGACGAAGTACGTCAAGCGGCACGACCCGGAGACCATCGCCTCGGAGCGGAGACACCACCAGTGGGCCATCTCAGTGGACTCCAATTTCAAGAAGAGCGGATCTTCCCGCTGTTCAATAGGCCTTTGGGCGAAGAAGGGCGCGCGCTACAAGCTCCAGCGCGCCATCGCCGAGCACATGGACTACCCCGAGCTTCGTCGTCGAGTGCTCGCTCTGTACCGGGCTCACCAGTCGGACGTGGAGGTCGTGCTCATCGAGGCGGCGGCGAATGGGCACGCGCTCATCCAGGAGCTTTCTGGCGTCATTCCCTGCGTGAAGGCCATCACGCCAAGAGAGTCCAAGCACGCCAGGGCGCAGCGATGTGCGCCGATCTGGGAAGCGGGCAACGTCTCTGTCGCTGAGGGCATGGAGGGCGAGGCCTTCATCGACGAAGTCATCAGCTTCCCGAGCGGGTCCTACGATGACGCGCTCGACATGATGACTCAGCTACTGAACTACTGGACGGGCTCGATGGTCGAGGTGGGCTTCAGCGACCTCTACGGAAACGAGGTCGATGCTTGGCCGTGACTCGGCGTGCTACAAGACACAAAAATAGGAGCACCATGCCAGTAATCAATCATCACCACGACGGCCACGGCTTGAATGACTTGATCATCATCGAGCGCGACGAGCGCGACCCAGACGCTGGCAACGGAAGTCGAGAGTATGTCGCGCACACCGACGGCCACGACGGATTGGCCGTGCTCTGCGCGCATGTCAGTTTTCAACGCGGGCAGCCAGGGCTGGAGAGCAGCAAGCCCGGAGCCACGAATGAGGTCCTACTCGCTATCCTCATTGACCGCATGGAGGGTTTCCAGGATGGCCCCTTCCGCTGCCGCGAGAGCGCCATCGTGCTGACCAAGCTGCAGGAGTGCATGCACTGGCTCCGGCATCGCGCAGATGAGCGCGCCCGCCGTGGCGTGCTTGGCAAGAATCAGAGATAGCGTGCTACAAGTGGGGCGGAGGTCCCATGTCCCGTCTCATCCTGCCGCCTGGTGTACGCGAGAGCGTCGAGAGCGTCGATGGGGGCGGCTACGGTGCTGCGGCCCTGGACCAGCGGGAGAGGGTGCCAACGGGGAGCCTGTGCCCCTGCGGAAATCCTCTGCCGTGGGCGCACATCGCCGAGACGCGAGAGGACGCGGGGACCGAGAGAGAACTCCGATGCAACCGCTGTCGGCGTCAGTACGTCGTGATGGCGGGCTTATGCTGGGAGGACTAGACATGGCTCTCATCTTTGCCCTGCTCGCCTTCATCGCTGGCCTTGCTCTCGCTGGCCTGCTGGCCGCTCTCGCCAGCCACCGTCGCTGGGCGCGTCTCGACGCTCTGCTCAAGCGGTCTGAAGCTGCGAACGGTATACCGTTAGCGGAATACGCCGAGATGGCCAGCGACGAGGTGAGGGCTGGCTCTACGCCTCTCGTGGCTCCAGGCTGGCTCTTCGACCCAGAGCGGGAGCGAGAACAGGATCTCCCGCTGTCGGCCCCGCGCCAAGTCGGGGCACTCGCCTTCCTTCGTCCCCGAGGTAGCTAATGAGCGGTCTCCTGTCAGTCTTCAACTCGTCCATCCTCTCGGGCGTCCGCTCCTACCTCCCGTCCTCTCGCACCGGCCAGGAGGGCGAGGACCTCTGGCCCGCGAACCATGAGGAATGGTGCAAGCGGTACGACGGGCTCGACCGCGCCTACCTCGGGCTTGGCTACCGGCTGGAGATGGTGCGAAAGCTCAAGCTGTTCCGAGCGGTGGACCCGACCGGGCAGACAATCGCCATCACCCGCCGCCTGACTCGTGACGTCCAACACGTCGTTGATACCGATGCCAGGTCGATGTCGAATGGGATCAGGATCGGGCCAGAGGGCGAGGACTCGGACGAAGCCACCACAGAGCGGGGCAAGGCGATCTGGAAGCGCTCGAAGCTTTCCTCTGCGGCCTCGCGGTGGGCTCGTCTCTGCGCCGGTCTCGGCGACGTGATGATGGAGGCAGTCAGGCTCGACGGCACCGCGCCATACGACGTCCGGATCGTCGGCTATGACCCCCGGTATGTCCAGCTTGAGTACGACGTCGAGACAGGCACCGAGATCGTCAAGGCGACCATCGAGATCCCCTACCGATCCTCGCCAGAGGCAGCTGACGACATCACGACCACCGAGGCGGAGGAGCACGTCTACAAGCGCGTGCTGACTAAGACGGCCATCGAGGTCTTCATCGACGGGGCGCGTCAGGAGGAGCTCTCCGGTGAGCACAAGCTCGATGCGGTCCCTCTCGTCCACGTCCCGTTCTCGCCCTGGACCGACCCTGCCCACGGGCTCTGGGCAGCGGAGGGGCTTGAGGACGCGCTCGCCCTGGTTGACAGCCTGCTCACGCAGATGCTCGCAGTCGGCAATCGCTACGCCTCCCCGCTCTGGGTGGCGAAGGGCTTCAAGCTCCGGGCGGGCGCCGATCTGAACTTCGGGCGCGTGCTCTCCATCCCGAGTGATGCGAACTTTACCGCGCAGGAGCCCTCGCTCACCGGCCTCGCCACCCTACTGGCTGCCGCGGAGGCTACCCGTGCTCTCGCTCGGGAGACGCTCCCCGAGTTCCTCTTCACCGATGCGGGGGCCTCATCGTCTGGGACCGCGCTCAACTTCCGCGCCACGGCCTACGTGCAGAAGATGCTGGAGGTCCGGTCGGCTCGGTGGTTCCCCGCGCTAGAGCTCGTCACCGAGTACGCCCTTGCCCTTGAAGACGGAGCCGCCTACGACCCCGAGGTGCGCAACGTCGCTGTCGTCGCCCCGCCCGTGTTGCCCGTCAACGTCGGCGATAAGATAGACACGCTCATAAAGGCCCGCGACGCCGGCGGCCTCAAGATGTCCGACTTCATCGCGCACTTGCAGACCATCGAGATTGTTCCAGACACTGTTGATCCTGTGGCCTACGCTGCGGAGGTCGCCGCCGAGCAGGTGGTGCTAGCGAATATCGAGGCTCAGGCGCTCGCAGACATCGCGGCCCAGGTTGCCATCCCAGAGCCCATCAAGGATACCGGCCCCGAGGTGCCTGTGCCCGGTGACTCGACGACCCTCGCTGGCGGCCAGGGGAGGCGCGACGGAACCGTGGTAGACGACGAGACAGAGTCAGACGCTTGACGTGAGGGGCTCTCGCCTGCTATTCCGTTTGCGGGTGCTGGCCTTGTGGTCAGAGTCGCCAACGGGTCGCCGCCGGTCAACGGGTGAAATGGAGACACGTTGCCCCCTGAAAGCGATGCGAATGACGATGGCGGAACCACCACCGAGAACGAGACGGACACCGGCAAGAAGCCGGAGGGCGACTCGAAGGGCGAAGGCGACGACGGCAAGACCGTCCCGCTCTCTGCTCTCACCGCGATGCGCAAGCGCGCCCAGGACGCCGAGAAGGCGAACAGCGACGCGACTGAAGCCAAGCGAGTAGCCGACGAGGCAGCGGCTACCAAGCGCGGAGAGTTCGAGGAACTCTACGGCGCGGCCAAGCCCAAGGCAGAGCGATTCGACAAGCACGTCGCCCAGGTCGGCGAGCGGAACACTGGCCGCGTGGCAGCACTCCCTGAAGAGTGGCGTGATGCAGTCCCGAGCCAGCTCGACGCTCTCGATCTCTCACTCTGGCTCGACACCATCGAGCCCAAACTACGCAAGGTCTCCGCCAAAGGGGGCGAGATGCCAGCAGGCGCTCGAAGCGGAGCAGGCGGCGGCGCAGATGACGCGCCCCCGATGCCCGCCCAAGCGAAGGTCGACGCGGCCAACGCGGGAATGAGTGAGGAAGCGTGGTGGGCCGTCATGAAGAACGCGCAGCGCTACAAGAAGCCCGCAGCTTAATCCGGCCCTCCGACGAGGGGGCCGCCCTTCCCAGGAGAACCAAATGCCCAGCCCGCCTCTCGGATTTCGTCGGGGCCGTCGAATGACGGTCACGGTCGGGGTCGCAGCCCTCTCGGGAGACCTCGAAGTGAATGACTTCGTAGGTCTCGACGCCAACAAGTTCGCGATCCGCCGCGACGCAGACGGGGCCATCTACGGCGTCGTGATGGAAGGCGTCCCTTCTCCCCCCGCTGACGGTGAGGCAACCGTCCTCCTCGACATCAGTGAGGAGAGCATCTACGAGTTCGCCGCGAGCCTCGCGCCGACCCAGGCCGTCGTCGGCACCTCGACCGACATCAGCGGACGCCAGGAAGTCCTCACAGGCGTTGCCGCAGCCCCGGCTTCGAACAACGTCGTCATCCACGAAATCAAGGTTGCCGCTGGCACCGTTTACGCGAGCATCGTCCGTGATGCCGTCGTTCCCAAGGCAGGTACCTGATGACTCAGTCCATCACTCAAGCTCCAGAGCTGGTCGAGCGCGTCATGTACCCGCTCATGTTCGACACCTACGACAGCCTCCCGGCTCACTACACGGCCATCGCCGACGTGAAGCCCGTGACTGCCGAGGTGCTCTACGGCGACCGCGGCGACGTGCTCACCAACGTCGGCCGCCCTGTGTTCACGGAGGACGGGAAGGAAGTCGATGCGACCGAGTTCGGCTCCGGCTGGTCCTGGCGCATCAAGGTCGGCGTACTCAAGCGACGCATCGAGATCCCTCGGCGCCTGTTCGAGGCGGCCAACGGCATCGCCCGTGTGACGTCCCTGCTCACCGACACGGCGAAGGCCTGGGGCGAGTACTACCGGAACGCGAAGGACGGCTTCGTCGCCCAGCAGTTCATGGAGGGGATGCTCACCGCGGGCTCCCTCGTCTTCGATGGCAGCTTCCCGAACGAACCTGACCCGTTCCCCAAGTTCATCTACGACGGTGGGCCGTGGTTCGATGACGCTCACCCGCTGTCCGCGAGCGCCGACCTGCTCTCGAACATCGACGCGACCCGCACCCTCGACACCGCTGGCCTTGAGGCTGCCGTCACGCAGTTCCAGACCGGCGCTGCCCTCGATGAGCGCGGCGAGCGCATCAACCTGAAGGCCGACACTCTGCTCGTCGGGTCCGACCTTCAGTTCACCGCGCAGGTGCTCTTGGAGTCTGCCCAGCTTCCTGGCGGCGTGAACAACGACATCAACACCATGCAGGGCCGGCTGAACGTCGTCGTCAATCCCTTCCTCACCGCCACTGGCGCGTGGTGGTTGGGCGCGGCCAAGAAGGGCTACCGGGTCTACGACCAGGGCGCTCCTCTCCTCGAGCAGCAGTACGAGGCCAAGCGTCAGGTGTTCCACATCGTATCCTACTCGGGCTTCGGTGCTGGCGTGACCAACTGGCGCTACTGGCAGAGCAACAACAAGGCCATCGCGTAATGGCCAAGCTCGTCAAGAGCGCCCAGGGCTTCCGAGCAGAATCGAAGGGCGGCGAGAGCACTCGCCCCCATCGCCTGCTCGGAGTCGCCCGCGTTCTGGCGGCGGCCCAGAAGCCAGAGCCGGAGCCCAAGCCCAAGCGCAAGCGCAAGCCTCGAAAGAAGCAAAGCGCGGCCGAGCCGAAAGAGTAGGTCCTCGGGGCGGTCCTCCGGGCCGCCTTTCTCGCAGGAGCATAGTTGTCCTTCACCTACGACATCGAGACGACGCTGGGGATGCTCCGGCTCCGGCTCACCGACACCAACCAGGACTCTGCGGTCTTCTCTGACGATGAGCTTCAGGCCATCCTCGATGAGTGCGGCGGCGACCTGGACTGTGCCACGCTGCGAGCTCTACGCATCCTCAAGGCTGCGGCAGCTCTTCGCGGCGATGCTTCTCGGGCCAGCGCCATCGACAACGTGATCCAGCTTCTGCCCGATACGGCCATAGAGACGTCGATGCCGACCATCACGGGCACGACTTATCCGGCGCCCTTCCCCATGGATGACGCCTATGAGGAAGTAGAGTCTTGAGCGCGCAGCCGACCAGCACCGCGGAGGTCTACTACCTCCCGGCCGTGACGGTTGTGACCCGCATAGGACTCCGGACAGACGGCGCATCCCTCCCGCTGACTGGTGGCACCTTCACCCTACTCGACAGGGGCGGGGCGACTCTGGTGACAGGCCCAGGCGTGGTCGATGGAGACGACATCACCTTCGATGTGCCGGCATCGACGTGGACGCCCATCGACGCCGACACCTACGGCAGAGGGTACCAGGAGGTATGGTCGGAGCTGACTACGGCCTCTGGTACCTACGCCTTCACACGGCCAGCGGCTGTGTCCATGTCGATGCCGAGCAACCCTCTGACCGATCTCGACCTGGAGGCGATGCACTCGGGGATCTTGTCGGAAGCCCCGGACGGCTCCGACGCCAACGTGCCCGCCGATCCAGGCTGGACGGCCAAGCGTGACTTTGGCTTCACGCGGTTATTCGTCAAGCTTCAGCAGGGCATCGTCGATCCTACCGCTGTGCTTTCGTGGTCCTCGTTCCAGACCTACCTCGCCTACGACGTGCTCTGGCTCATCTGCTGGGACCTGGCCACGGAGGAGCGAGGCACCGGCAAGTGGACGCTCAAGGCGCAGGAGTACAGCACCATGCGCGACGAGGAGTGGGATCGCATCCTCTTCGACGTCGACCGAGACCGCACCGGAACCGCCGACACCGACGGGCCGAGCCAGGTCTCTGCGGTCGGGCACGGTGGGCACCCTGGAAACCGGAGGTGGTGAGTGGCGACCTCCGAGGAAATCTATGAGGCCCTGAAGTCGGCGGTCGAGCTCGCGGGCGTCGAGTACGTCCGCCGGATCTTGTACAACGAACAGACGCCGCGGACATCGAGGATGCGTTCGTTCTTCTTGCTCTCGGAGGGGTGGAGCATCGCAGAAGGGATGAGGGCGCAGGTCGGCTACAAGTGGGTCACAGAGTCCTACATCGTCCGGCTCTCCCACGGCTTCAGGGGGAAGCGGCAGGACTCATCCCGGGCGCTCGCCTACTCGGACGCCATCGCTGTCCAGGAGATCATTGACACCAACGCCGGGATCCTTGGGATCTCGGGGTCCTTGGAGGTAACGAGCCAGATCGGCCCTGCTCTCTCCGCGTCAGGGGATTTCATCCTGACAGATCTCTCCGTCGCCGTGACCTACATGCGCGCCCTGCCTCCCATCTCATGAGCCACTCACCGACCACGATCAGGAGGTATCCGTGAGCGTCCGCATCGACTACGAGGCCAACCTCAATGGGCCGGCTCTGGCTATCGCGCGTGCTCGCCCCGACCTGGCGGGCCGCATCGAGGCCATCTACTTCCGGGCGCTGACCCGGGCGGTCACTCGGATCCAGGCATGGTGGCCAATCAAGACTGGGCGCTCCCTCCTCGCCTGGGGAGTCCGGAAGGACGGGCCTTTGCGGTTCAGCCTCATCAACGATGCCAGAGGGCCGTCCGGCTTCTACGCTGGGTACGTCCATCCCGCGGGGACCGACGCGGACAAGGTGATCGCGAAAGCCCGGCGCCCTGGTGGAGTCCCGTGGGAGGTCGGGCGTGCCCAGGTCGAGACCAATCGGGAGGTCACCTTGCTCCTCCAGAAGTCCCCTGTGCCGCAGATGGCTAGCGTGACCGGGGTCCGAGCTGGGCTCCTGCGCCAGCTACGGGGAGTCATCCAGCGAGCGGTCGGCACCGCTGCGAAGGATCGAGCGGCCAGGGCTGCAGCTGCCGCAGCTCGCCCCGGTGGGCAGCAGGTGCTGCTATGAGCCGGGGCCTCAACATCTCGACCGCCGTGAGCCTCAAGTCCGAGGGCGAGCAGGACCGATCTGGAGATGAGGACTGGATGGGACGGCTGGAGTTCGCGTTTTCCGAGAACGTGGACCAAGCCAAACTGAACATCCAGTCCAAGTGGCCCATCGACACAGGCCTATCCATCAAGTCGTGGACGGCTCAATCCCTGGACGCGGACCTGGCGTACCAGCTCTTCAACGACGCGCTGGACGAGGTAGGGAGGCCCTATGCGCAGGACGTCTACCGGAGCGGCGACCGGTCCAAGTCTCCCATCGTGGAGGACGATGCCAACCCAGGTGGAGGGCGCTACGAGGTGAACGCCGCGGTTGAGAGAATCAACGCAGTCGTTCGGGGCGATGCCCCGCCAGAGACCGACCCCACCTTCGCCGTCAATCGGCTCCTAGTTGCCCGAATGATGCAGTCCCTAGCGCAGACAGAGACCGCCGCGTCAGGTGGCGACATCTCCGACCATGCTATCCACCCCTAGGAGAGACCTATGCCCGCCTCAGTCACCCCGAAGTTTCAACGCTACAACGTGGTATCCATCCTCGATGGAACCGACGTGGCTCCTCTGGAGTACCCACTCACCCAGTGGGAGGGAGTATTCAGCTACACGGAGCCCCAGCCCGCGGCCTCGGTCGCCTACAACCTCCGGGAGTTCTCGGCCGTGGTCAAGGGGCAGGAGCAGGTCGGCCAGCTGTCCTTCACGGTGAACCTCAAAGCGTTCACCCTCGTCGGGGGAGTCGGCCCAACCGTTGCCGAGCTTCTGGACGTGCTGAACTTCCGCCCGGGCACCGCCTGGGAAAACGCCGTATCGACTGGCGCGGCGAGCTTCACGAACTTCAACATGGTTGACGTCAAGTTCGATCTGTCCCTCGGCGTCACTCATGGGGAGGAAGTCAACCCATCCAAGACGTTCCACAAGTGCCGCTACGTCTCCGATGCGGTGTCGCCTGGCGACCCGAATACCCAGGTAATCACCATGGAGGTCTACGGCGGATCTACCGATGAAGGGCAGGACGACACCCCATGAGCAAGGCCCCTATCATCGTCACGCTCAATGGAGATGACCACGAGGTGGTCATTCCGCGGGACTTCGCAGCTCAGCGGGAGTTGGTCGTCGGAGTGGAGGCCAACATCATGCGCGGGTCTTGCTCCATCATCGGAATGATGCTCCCCCGCCTCGGCTTCTCCCACCTCTACGGGGCCTGCAACTGCAACTCCCTGGTCTTCGGTGGGCGTGTCTGGGAAGGGCTTGTCCACAAGGGTATCCCAGAGACCGAGCTCCCCGAGCTCGGCCTCGTCCTCTACAAGATCCTCAAGCCCATCGCCTACCCCGCCGAGTCGGAGGTCACGGGACAGATGGGAAACTCCTTACCCCAGGCGGCTCCCTCCAGCGGGAAAGTCTCGCTATCGAGCGCGCCTGGGGAAGAGAGCCCGGCTGGCTCGCCACCCTAGGCCCTGAGCGGCGCTTGCTCCTCATCGCCGAGTATCGGATCTCCCAGATGCCCCCAGACGCTAGAGGCTCTTTGGCGAGCCAGCTAGCGAACCTCCAAAGGAGCTAGAGATGGCAGAAGAAGTCACCAACGTCATCTCTTGGAAGTTTCAGGGCGACGCCTCCGACCTCGAGGCCGCCATCAGCGCGGCGGAGTCATCCTTCAAGGACCTCGGAGTCGAGGCCGAGAGGACGGAGAAGAAGACGGACGGGGTCACCGGCTCCACCGACAAGGCCGCGAGTTCCTTCGACCGAGCGAAGGCGGCAGGGCGGGCCTATGGCGGGCGGCTCGGCGAGCTTGGCGAGAAGCTCGACAACGTTCAGATCGCCATGGGAGGAGCAGCGAGCAGCGCCACCCTGATGGCGGCTGCGGTGGCGGGGGGAGCAGCGGCGGCGGTTGGGTACGTCGTGGTCGTCAATGGACTGGTCATCGCTGCAGCTGCGGCGGCGGATGAACTCCACGATCTCGGACTCGTGACTGATGAGCAGAAGGAATCTCTTGATGATGCGGCGGAGTCCGCGACAAGGCTGGGCAGGCAGTTCAAGGCGCTCGGGGTGGTGGCTATCTCCTCTCTGGCCCCTCGCATCGAGAAGGTGAACACCGCCATCTTCGGCATCATGGACGCGGTGAGCCAGCTGGGGTCGACTGGGACGATCTCCATCGACCGCATGGCTGAACGGTGGGAGAACCTGAACGGGGTGGTATCGGACACCAACGTCTCGGTCCAAACCATGCTCTCCAACATCCTCGAAATAGAGGAGGGGGGGAGCAAGACCGCCTCCCGCCGAGCCGCCGCCGCCGCCGTCCTGGAGAAGGCTGGAGAGACCCGGGTCGAGCAGCTTCGGACTGATGTGGCGCTCGCGAAGGAACTCGCGGAGATCGCAGACAAGGACGCCGCCCGTCGAGCTCGTCTGGAGTTGGATGGCTTCAAGAGCTTGGAGCTGGTCAAGGAGATGGAGACCATCCGCCTAGAGGGGATCGCCAAGGTGGCCGTCGCCGAGCGGTCGCTGTCGGATGAGATCACCCGGGCAGCGGCGGAGCGCATCAAGATCTTGGAGGGTGAGGCCGATACCCGCGCCAAGATTGGCGAGGACAACCAGGCCCGCATCATGGGGGAGCTCGTCGAACTCAATGAGTTCAGGAACGAACTCGCGGAGGAGGAGAGCGAGAGGACCCGGGCCGCCATCGACCTCGCGAACGATGGGCGCCGGAAGGCCGCCGACGAAGAGAAGGCGCTCGACAAGGCTGTGTTCGACGCGAAGGCAGATCTCGCGATGAACCTCGTGAACCTCGCCGAGCAGCTGGCGGGCGACAACGTCGCGGTGCAGAAGGGGGTCGGCATCGCAGGCGTGCTCATCGAGTCGGCTGTCGCAGTCATGTCGGCGTTCAAGGAACCTGCGCCGGTCATCCCCTTCAAGCTCGCAGCCATCGCAGCAGCCACCGCCGCGAGCATCGCAGCGATCGCGAGTGTCAGCAAAGACGGCGGCGGCGCGACAGCGAGCGCGAGCGCGCCGTCTTTCGGCAGGGCCGGGGGAGAAGGGAAGGGTGGCGGCTTCGCGACATCTCCAGGGGACGGGGGAGGGGGCGGCACGTTCATCATGCTCGGCAACGAGGTCTTTGACGCCCAGACTCGGCGTGCGCTACGACGGGACTCTGAACTCGACCGCGCCATCCGACGCCGGGGCGGTGCGCAGAGTAGGCTCGGCTTCGTAGGAGACTCCTGATGCCCACTGACGCGACCCCTCCAGTCTTCAGAGGACTGCTCGTTCCATCCCCCCGCATCACCGGGCTCTGGGATGAGGAGAGCACAGGCGGGGCTGCCGAAGGAGCGCAGCCAGGACTCGCCATCCCCAACAAGACGACCGACCTCGTGGTGCGCGCCAGCGGCAACGTGGACCCCAACATCGACCCCCTGGACATCTACTGCGTCCGCAACGGGTTCCCGGCTCGTGACCTGGGTGCCCGCGTAGCCATCCGAGAGGCTGACCTCGACCCGGAGCAGGAGTGGCGCGGCAGCTGGGCCAACCACCTCTGGCACACCCGTGGACCCGTAGCCCAAACGACCGTCACCGCCGAGCTTCGCCACGCCAAGCCCGTCATCGTGTCCGCCTCGGATGGCCTCGCTGTCGCACGCGCCGCCTGGGTCAACGAGGATGCTGGCGTGTTCACTGTTCATGCTGAATTGAAGGACGAACAAGGGAACTGGGAAGGGCACGTCCAGGTCGCCGCCGACCTCCCGGCAGACACGGCCCCGGCGCTCGTCATGCTCCCGAACGGGAAGGCGCTCCTGTTCGTCTGGGTCTCCGGCTCCTTCGACATGTACACGTCGGAGCCTGGACTCTCAAGCTGGGCACGGACAGCGAGGGCTGTAACGACCCCGCTGGACACGGCGGACTGGACGCTCCAGCGCGTCTCTGCGGCCTATGGAGGGCCGGGTGAAATCCTGCTGATGGCCCACTTCTATGAGGTCGGCGTAGGCAACAACGCGCTCTTCCAGTTCGCCTCCGCAGACCTGGGCTCCAGCTTCCAACTCATCTCGGCGCAGGACGGCTCGGGCACCCTCAACCCCGACCCAGTGGACGACCCTTCCGACCAAGCCGACTGGCTCCAGAGTGGGGCCACCCCCGTTGTGCTCGGGGACCGCTCGGGCTTCCTGGTCGTCTACTCGGAGCCCAACCTCGGCCCCTGGTTCCCGACAGCCCGCCGTCTCGGCTCTGCCTTCTCGTCCTTCCGTCCCGCCCCTGCCCGCTACATCGAGCAAATCCCCTGCTTCAACGGTGGCACAGACGGGGACCTAGCGGGTGCCGTGGACCGCAACGGGACCCTCTGGGTGTACTGGCGCGACCCTGGAGCGGTAGACCCAGCCCCGACGCTCTACGCGGCGATGTCGAATGACGCAGGTGGACGGTGGAGGTCAGCCCCGAACCGAGACACAGGCAGCGCCTTCATGCCTCGCATCGACATGAGCGCGGCGCAGCAGGGCTTCACTCGCCTGACCGCCTGCTGGGACCGGGGGCAGACGCTGCTGCTGCACACCCTGGAAGACGGCAACCCGGAGGCCTGGCGACAGTCCCTCTTCGAAATCACGCTGGGCGGGTGGCACGCTCCCCAGGCCCCGGTCGATGTGACCGCTCGGCTCCCTGGCGAGTTGGCCTCGCAAGCTCCCGCCTCGGACTGGTATTGGCCCTTCCGTGTGCCCAACCAGTTGGGTCTCACGAGGATGAGTAGCGGCGCGTTCACGGAGACCATCGGTAGCAGCGGCGGCTCCCTTGAACTGACGAAGACGACGGGCGCGGGCAACTACATCTACTACCAGGGCGTCAGGGACCTTGGCACCGGCTCCCCGACCGACGATGCCGCCAACCTGTTCTTCTACGGGGCAGCCTCCTCGGAGCACGTCATTGGCGCCAGCATCGGGGTCTTCGCCGACGCCCAGAGCAAGAGCGCATACTTCGCACTCAACGGACCCGACGGCCCATTCGCCGTCTACGACAAGTCGAACGATGCGCTGCTTGGCACCTATGCCTTCCAAGGGAACACGCAGGTCTGCATGGGCATCAGGACGCCTGACCGAATCACCGCCTACTGCTCCGTCTGGGTCCGCCTCATCGGCAGCTCACCGGGCTACGGCGTCTGGACTCTGGTCGTGGACAAGGCGGTGCTGGGAGGGTCCTTCGAGAGCAGGGAGCCGCAGTTCGGCATCCTCGATGAACCGCCCTTCGCGACAAGCGGGCTCCCGGTTGGCTCCGTAGTCTACGGCTGCGGCTGGTGGGATGCCGACGCAGCGGGCGGCGGGCGGAACGGGTCGAACACCTGGGGCGAGGGCAGGCTCGGGACCATCGACGCTCCGGGCGAGCTTCAGGGCAGAGCCCTCACGGTCGTCCCTGTCCACGCTCTCCAGAATCTCTACATCAGCGGCTTCGGCGGCCCCGCGTTCGTGGGCGACAGCTGGACCCACACGCCGTTCTTTGACTTCGGCAAAGAGCAGGCGGTGCCCGTGGTCAGCCGCTCGCCCAACCAGGG
>Ga0164315_10002248_pt1 | contig 14795 bp, 17 predicted proteins | sample GuaBasSedimGuay6_FD_113737 | JGI IMG/M metagenome (GOLD analysis project Ga0164315, IMG submission 113737) | Subseafloor sediment microbial communities from Guaymas Basin, Gulf of California, Mexico - Guay6, Core 4569-2, 0-3 cm | ecosystem: Environmental > Aquatic > Marine > Hydrothermal vents... | reverse complement strand
GTTTTAATTTAACATCTCCGGCAGCAATTTTAACAACTCTACCGTTTAAATTCGACAAGTTAGACGAAATTCCGTCAATAAAAGACTCATCTTCACTGTGCAAAACAATAGGAACAAGCTTGGATTTGTACCCACTGTTCACTCCTAGTTTTGATATTCTTTCTAGTACATCTAAACCGATAACTTCACTTCCAATAGTGTCGTTGACAGTTTGTTGAACTAGCTCTACCATTTCAGATTCAGAATTAACCGTTCTAGCGTATTTAGAGCTAAAAGTAATGGCGTTATACCCTATAACGTCTAGTTCGATCATTTTGTCTTCAACAACATTTCCAATTACATCGAAAACACTTGAACTCATGTTTTTACCTCTATACAGCTGAGGGTTTAATTCTTTTACAATATCTTTATAGAATAACTTTCCATCCTGCTCAAAACACTTAAACTCACTCTTAGCTATCTTAGCAAAAGATCCAGACTCAGCGCCGGTAACAAGGATAAAAATAGCATTGTCAAGCATTACATTTTTATAATTAATATAAAGTTGCTCTAACTTTGTCTTAGCGCTGTTAACCTGACCTGTCTTGTAAGTTCTAGCTCTAGGGTCAACCTGACTTAGATCTTGATTGGCAACAGTTTTAGTGTCTTCAATTTCTTTTAAAATGTCTTTTAAATTCATTATTTCTCCTATTTTAAACCAAAGTACTCTAGTACCTTTGATTCAGTTTTATATTTATCTTTACATTCTTCCATTTTAGACATGCCTAAATCATTATTTAGAAATAGTCTTTCAAACTTAAAATTATCACCGTAGATCACTTCAAACACATAATTACAATTATCTTCAGTTACATATATATTGGCAACACATTTTTCAGATATATTATATGATTCTAGTTTTGTTTTAAACCTCATTTGATCTCCTACCGTTACAGTATCACAGAATAGACTGTGCTGCAATTAAAGTTTTTACTTTATTATATCTTCCACCACAACACTAGCAATATTAGTGTGATAGACTTCTTTTCCCATCTTTCTGTACATGAATAAAAAAGCAACACATCCCTTTTTCAATTCATCAGGGTATTTTAAAACTCCTGTATCATAATCAGGCCAAATTACCATCTCCTCTAATATTCCGTCAATATCAATGTTTATCTTTAAAGCCTTCTTAGTGCCCTTCTTGTACGAAAACTCTTTTGCTTCTATAACATACCCTGCAACACAAAAACCTACACTCAACGTGCTTCTAGGTTGACACGGTAGCTTTCTTATTCTGTCATACACAGTTCCACTAACAAATCTGGTTTCAATCCCTCTTTTGTCTATACAGTAATATCCATTACCTGACTTTTGTATAGCTATGCTGTTAGCTTTATCTTTTAAGATGTCGTACAAATTCAATGGCATAGCTGGAAACATAGTCTTTTTCAGTATATAATCTTTAATAGGATTCATGAATATGTATTTTTCTTCAATTTTACCCTTTTTGATAACATGTCTCATTCTTCTAGTTCTTATGTGCTTTGTGCTTATTTCCATAAACTTATCCAAAGGGAGATTAATGTCAATATCACCCTCTAGTTTGTCTTTTATTTTGTTTCTATATAGCATTTCTTGAAGACAGTCTTCAAACTCCTGCATTTTGTCCATTATGGAGTAATCTTTATCAAACAGACTGTCTAGGACACCTATATGAATAAGCTTCCTTGTCATGGCTGCCCCAATAATCTTCTTTTGAACTAAATCGTTTACATCTTTGTAAGGTCTACCAGCTGTTATCTTGTCTGATAACTTGGCTCCCATCCCTCTTAGTATGGACAGTTTGTTTCTAATGGTTTTACCTCTATAGTCAATAACCATCTCTTCCTGGGACAAATTAATATCCGGAGGAGACAGTATGTTTTTTATATAAGGCCAAAGTACTTCTGTAATCTCTTTCTCAGGCGCATTAGACAGCACTGAAGCCCACCATTCAAGCGGGTAGTGATGTTTAAGGTAAGAACAAGCATAGGCTATAATGGCATAGGAAACAGCGTGAGATTTATTAAAACCGTACCCTCCGAAGGTTTCCATCATGTTCCATATTTTTAAAGCAGTCTCATCGTCAACTCTACCTTTTGCTTTTGCAGCTTCAAGAAATTGAGGTTTTAGCTCTGCAATCATTTTAAGTTTCTTTTTACCTACTGCAATTCTAATATCTTCTGCTTTTTCATCGTCCCACCCTGTAAGCTCTTGAGATATCAGCTTTATTTGCTCTTGAAAAGTTAAAATAGAATGAGTTTCAGGTATAAGTTCATCTAATACAGGAATATCTCCCTTACTGTTACCTTGTCTTCTTTCTACGTACTCTTCAGCCATATTTCTTCCTGTAACTTTATCTATAAAATCAAGAGGACCAGGTCTAACAAGTGAAGTAATTGTCGCTAAGTCAGTTATGTTGCTTGGCTTAACAGCGGTTATATACGGCAAAACAGAAACAGTATGTAGTTGAAAAATTGTCTCCGTCCCTCCATCTCCTAGCATTTTGTATACCTCTGGATCTTCAGGTAGGTCCCAAATATACTGTAGTGTTCCGGTTTTGTCGTAAAATCTTTCTATGTCAGGAATAAAAGTTTCTCCTGTTTCCTCTCTGTGTTTTTTGTTAACAAGCTCCATGCAAAGCTGTATATCGTTAAGACACTTGATAACTAGAAAATCGTACTTTATTAACCCTGCATCTTCAACTTCTTTAGCTTCATATTGTGTTACGTTTTCTGTCTCTTTTACTTTCATTATAGGTACGATGTCTGTTACTGGGATGTCGGAAATACAAAACGCCGATGCGTGACGACCTGTTTGTCTAGCAATTCCCAGGTTCTTTTTGACAATCTCCCACTCGTCTGGTCTATCTAGTGTGTATTTTAATAGTTTTTCATCTTTCTCTATCAGACCTGGAACATGACTTCCATCAGATTTTTCATAGCCGAATACAAAGTCTAGATCAGAAGCACCTTGAGGTGTAGGGGGTAAGTTTTTAGTAAAGGTTTCAATCTCTTCTTCCACTTCTCCTTTTACAAATCTGTTCACATCTTTTATGGAAGACTTTAATCTCATTAATGATCTTGTTGATATTTGCGCCCACCTGTTTTTATAGTGTGAGTCAAGGAATCCTCCAGGTTCTGTAAGTAAAGAGCGGTCACTGAAATCGCAGTCAACATCTGGTAAGCTACCGGATTTAATACGACCTAGCGTTAAAAACCTAGAGAACTGTAAGTTATACTTTAAAGGATCAACCTGATTAATTCCTAAAAAGTACATCAAGATAGACCCACCACTACTACCACGAGCAACCCCTACAAGGCTTCTGTTTACCTTGCAGTAGTTTATAGCTTTTTCTATAGGAAAGAAATAAGGAAGCAAGTCAACTATCCCATTTCTATGAAGAACATCAATCTCGTGCTCTAGTCTTTTAACATGCTCAGGATTATTCTCGTCAAACCTTCCTACACGTTTAATTATATCCATTGTGGCAGCTAAAGGGTCGTCATAGTCTTTTACAAGTCTGTACTCATATTTTAACTCAAAAGAATCGAACAATTTTGCCCACTCGTACGTATTGTTAACTAGTTCTTCTATTTCTGTTTCAGAGAAACCTGTCTCTTTTAGATAAGGTACAACTTCATCTGTTGTTTTTATGGAATAATTTGCATAAAACCTAAGATCATTCCCTAACTTCATGTTTTGAGCTAGTTTATCATCTTTTTCTGAAAAATAAGAATAGTCATTTATTAGCATTTTCACATTACTTCTAGTACTTAACATTTTTATAAAACTATTGTATTTTTGAAATATATCTAATCCAATTTCCTTAAAATGACTACGATTGATACCAGAAACAACATCTTTGTTAACTTTATATCCTACTTCATTTATATAAATTCTCTTTATTGTCCTGTGCCTGGCTGGGTGCTCAGCAACCTCACCCAAAGAAACCCTATAGTTACGAGCAAAAGCTGTTTCAACCATTAAAGATGAGTCTAAGGTAACGGTGTCTCCGTTTGAAAAACTGATTACACTTTCTGATGCCCATTTTTTATCCATACTAAGAGGGATTATAGATGTAAACAAATTTTCTTTAAACATACCGTGAAGTTTATTAAAAATACCCATAGTAGATTTAATATCACCAACTAGCCAGGGTTTACAAATCAAATCATTTGGACCCCCAGAAACTATAGTGAAATCACTTTTTGATAGTTCTTCTAAATCACTCCAGTCAAACGAAGGATACTCTTTATCTAGGATAGTTATCTTGCTTCTTTTCTTGTCAGATATCATCTTAACTAACATCTGATAAGCTTCTTGAGTTTTAGCATGTACTGTAATTGTGTAATATTTTATCTTTCTTGTGCTAACATTATTGGTAAATGGGCAATTTCTGTCTATAAAGTAAAGCTCACACCCTGATATTAATTTGATTCCTTTCTTTTTAGCATAACTATATGCCTTTAGATTGTTTTGTATAAACCCATTATCTGTACAAGAATAGTACCCTGTGTCCAATTTCACAGCTTTATCTATCATGGATTCTAAGGTAGATCCAGTATAGAAGCTAGAAGGGTGTGAGTTTGGTGATATAAAGTTTCTCATTTTATTTTATCCCTTTAGGTTTTTTCCATTCTAACCAATAGTCATATTCGTAACCATAGTCAACCCAATCATGTGCTCTTGTATTATAATCTCTGTCAAAGTAATAGTACTTTTTAGACTTTAACGCAAATAAACTTGAATCAGCTCTCATTATTTATCCTTTTTTAGATCAAAGATAAGATTAAAATACTCATCTTCGCTAATGTTATTATCACTATACAGCCCTGGGTATATTTGGGTGTTTTTAAAGTAAAAAACAGCTCCGTCTTGACAGGCTATTCTGTATAACTCATCGTACACAGGTTGTTTCTCAGGTCTATGTCTTGGATCGGTTTCTTTTTTTGCTATAAAATGCATTCCACTGTTTTTTAGACATTTTTTATTTGCTAAATAGAATACATAGTCATGTATTTGAATAGTAGCAGGCTCTAATGTCGGTTGGGTAATTTCGCGTACTAACATCCCAATTGAAAACCCAAAAATAACTAAAAATAAATTTCTCATCAAATCTCCACTATTTTCAACAGGTCATTATTGCCTGTTGAGTTTAAATTGCCTATTGACATCTTTTTAATCATATCACTCATTGCTATATAGACTTCTTTTTGCATCAAAACGTCGTCTTTAGCTCTATGCGCTTCTCTTGTTTCTATTCCAAAGTACTTTACAAGGCTACCCAGGTTTCCAACGTCGTTAGGAAGTATTCCTATTCTCTTTAGCCATGTAGCATAAACTGTAGTATCTAACACATTGTGATGAACACCGCACTTTTTAGATTGCTCACTTGTAAAAAACTTCTGAGCTTCCATAAAAGGTATATCAAAAGAGGCTATGTTTTGACCTAGCCATTGATAGTGATTCCTCTTTTTAGGTATCTTGTGCTTTAAGAGCATTTCTGTTAACTTTTGCCTGCCTTCTGTATAAGTAACAGTGTCAGGGTTAGCTAGAAGTTCATCTGGGTCAATGCCGGTCATATCCCATGCTACAGGAGTTCCCAGGACCTTCCCTTGATCATTTTTAAGATATAAGTGTAGTTCATCAAGGAAATTCCAGTTTTCGTCCCAGATGCCAAAATAGATCTCTGTAATAGTATGGTTGTGTTTGTCTAAACCACCCGTTTCAATGTCAAATCCTAAAAAATGAATAACAGCCTCCTAGCTTGGTTACAAACACAGTATCACAAGAGGAGAATATTTGGGGATTAAGTGAGGCTTTTTCTTAGTTTTTTTATACAAAGTTGATATATTTCTTCTACTTCTTCTTCGGTCATTAACATTACTTTAGCTATAACATCATCTGGAGCACCGTCTGGGTACTTCTTTTCAATTAAATATCTAATACTGTTGTTATATTTAGGAGAATCTATCCAGTCTTCTTCTGTTTCTATTTTGTTTCTTTTAATGTCTGACACGGAAACTCCAAAATATTAGTTTTAAACTGTAACCGGTACACTCTTTCAAATACATCCATCTCAGTTTTTATTTTACTCTCTTTACTTTTAACAATCTTTTTAAGAGGGTTTACTTTTTTACTGTAAAGCTTAACCCTCATATCTATTAGTCTTTTTTGCTGTTTTATCACCTTGTACTCTTTCAGTGAAACTACAACGTGGTCTCTTTTTAAAAACGCTATGTTTTCGTTTATCTTTTTCTGTAACTTTATATTGTAAGAGTATTCAGCGTTTAATCTCTCTAGGTCTCTGGACAGAATGTTCAACTCCATCTCCATACCAAGGATCTTACCTCTAAGTTCTTTTACAATATTAAGCTCCTTCACCATCAACTCTTTTTCTGTAGCCACAGGAGCAGCTTTCTAATGTGAATCCTTTTTCTTTAAAATGTGTTACTTTGAAATTAAAAGCACTGTCACATCTGGGACAAGAATCTCCGGCTTGTTTTTCGTTTTCAAACCTTTCTCGTCCTTTTTCTGTTTCTTTAAAATCAAAATCATCTATCATTTTAATGATATCTGGTAATTTTTTATCTTTTAACTCATTCTGTATAAAATCACAACTCTTATCAAAGGACCTGGACAATGTTTTAATCTGTGTATCCATTTGCTTTATAGTCTTTTTCAAACTTCTTATTTGCGATTTAAGCTTCTTATTAGCATCTTTGGTTTTACCCTCACGTTCTTCTGGGTAAACCATACTAGATTTGTTTCTAGCCATGTACACTCCATTGTAGTGTTTACATTAAAGATTAGCTTTTAAACTAACCTTCTAAGTAGCTGTAATTACAATACCTACTCCAGTAAGATATTGAAACTACGATACATCTTGTATCTTCTGCTAGAATTAACAAAGCTGTTAACAGTTTGAGAAGCAGATGCGTTGTACCCAAGAACACTGGCAAAACTATCTGTTCCTGTCAAACACCCGTTAATCATTATCCTTCCATTACGAAAGCTAGTAGGTTCATGAAAATGACCCCCTCTCATGTAATCAATAGTAATACTCAACTGATTAGCTCTTTTGGTCATTAACCCTTCTAAGCCTTTTCTGTCTGCGTTCTTACAATTGTCATAGTGCTCGTAAAGTACTGAATTTCCGTAAATCTCAATAACAATCCAAGGCTCTTTAGGGATTATGAACTCTATGTTCTTTAATCCGGCTGCTTCTGAGAAGTCTCTTAGAGCGTTGTAGATAATATGGGTGAAATTCTCCTCACCAGGATAATGGAATGTTCTTTTTACCCCATCTCTATCGTGGTTCCCAGTAACACAAGGAACTCTCATCGGAATACCTAATTGATTCAATGGAACAATCACAATTTTAAACAAATTAATCAAAGCTTCATATATCTGCTTTGAGTTGCCGAACTCACACCCTTTTGCTGACTCCAGAACATGCATAGAGTAGTTTTCAATAATATCACCTAAAATGGCTACAATTATCTCATCTATGTTGTAGTCTTTTTGATCTCTTTTAATTTCCTCAACAAGAGCATGAACTACTTCTTTTAGCCTTTCTTTGCATATTTCCAGATTAAAAGTGTCTGACAGCTTACCAAAATGAATATCTGAAAGCAATAACTCTTTTGTCATTCCTTTCTTTTTCTTACTTTTAGTAGTCTTTAGTGTTTTTATCTTCATTTTAGATATAACACTAGCGGCAGCTTTAATAGACTTGCCGATATCGTCCCTGTCGTTCCACGCCTGAAGAATTGTCCTATTCTCTTTTGCTGTGAAAGCGTTAGACTTTTTAGTCCTAGCAACCGCTTTTAGGTTTTTAATACTATAAGCGTCGTCTTCTATAAAAATGTTTTTATACTTTAAATAAACAGCCTGAACGTCAATCTCACTAATGTCTTCATCAAACCTTTTCAAATACAAGGCTGATATTTCCTCAAAACTCTTATGGCTTATGTTTCTCTTTTGCAAGATAAACGCAATGCGATCTTCTTTTATTTTCTTCATTCTTATTCCTCAGTAGTTTCAATTACTTCTTCTTCAGGAAGTAACTCTTCAGTAACCGCTTCTTCTTTTTGTACAATGTTATAAATTTCAGTAATTTCAACGTTTAAGTTGTCTTCTTTTTCTGTCTTCAATAGTTCGCCAATTTTCATTCCCATAATTGACTCTTTAATGTCTCCAGTGATTTTGTTAACCATGAATTGAATACGTGGATTTTTAACAACACCATCTTTGTCAATCTCACGACCAACTACGAACGAGGTTTCGATCACTTCTTCAGATTTAACAATAGCCCCTAGCTCTAATTGCTCTGTAACAATGTTCTCTAGCGCCTGAATTTTCTTAGCAATAATAATTTTATCAATATTCTCATCAGAAAGATCTGACTTGTTATTAGAAAGATCAATAACTGCACTTAGTTTTTCATTAAGAAGAGAAACAGCGTTTCTCAGTAGTTCACTTTCTCTTGAAACACTATACTGGATTAACTCCATTTCACCTAGTCTTTTTGCTGTAGCGTTTAGTGTTGACATGACTGTTAGAAGTTGTTGTTCTAAAATAGTCAATCTTTCGCTTGCTTTTAGTTTCTTTTGCTCTGCCATCTTTTTCTCCTTTTACGCTTTTCTTGCGTTTAGTATTAAGTTAGTTAATCTTCCTGCATTTGTATTTAATGCCATTTTTGTTTGATAATTAGAGTTAACAGCGTCCTGATTAATGTTCACCTTAGCTCTTGGCTTGCTATGTCTTTGTGCTACTATTGCGTCTTTTTCTTCAATACTCATATTTTTTAATGATTCCAAGTACTTCATGTCTTTCATAGCAATTTCGTGTGCCGATTTTCCACCTGTCTTGTAGTCAAGTACTTCTTTTTTAACTCTCTTCTTTTTAGACCCTTTTTTAGGTTTCTTTCTAAGAGGCTCAGCTTTTTTAACACTTTTATTAGGTGTTATTGTTTTTTTAACCAAGTTCTTAAGGACAGTTTTTTTCTTTGCTCCAAGTGCGTTTAGTGCTCTAGGTCTTTCTACCTTTTTAACTGTATTAATAACACTTTCTTCAGGCTCCGAAGTGGGAGCTTCAACACTTGCTCCTTTTGTGACCTTAGATGCTATCATTTTTAAAGCTTTTACTTCCATGTCATTAAACTGACTAGGACTAGAAATATGAATTTCTGTTTCTTTTTCAGACTTCATTCCTAATAGGATTTCAAGCCTATCCATTATGAAACCTTTAATCTCATCCTGTACTTTAACAATAGCTTCTGGCGCAGCTTCTACTCCGTCGAAAAGATCATGCTTAATAAGCATTTCGTAAAGCCTCCCTTGCTCTAGTCGGATTCTAGCAGAGTCCATGAGAGACAGCTCGTCTGTCTCAAAAAGACCCTCAATATCACCGTCAAAATCTTCTAAGACATCTTCTTCAACTTCTTCGTATGCTTCTTCGTACACGTTCTCTTGTGGGGCTTCTTCTGTGAACTCACTTTCGTGATAATCATCTTCATCCCACATACTTCCATTTGTTCCGCTCATATTTTATTCCTTTATATACACAGTATCACAAGTTAACCTTCACAAGACACACATTCTCCAGTTGACCCAATTACTCCTGCTAAAGTTCTCATATAATAAAGAGACTTAACATAAGGGTCTTTAAAAGCTAGTTTATGTACGGCAGAGATGATTTCTTCTTTTTCGTCAGCAGAGAAGAACAAATTTAAAGACTGAGATTGACAGATATACTTCTGCCTTTGACTAGCTAGTCTAATTATCACTTCTTGGTTAATCTCATAGGCAGTCTTGAACACTAACTTCTCTTGATCTGTAAGCCAGTCTAAGTGTTGGACGGACCCTAATTTTGATATAATACTTTTCATAACCTCTTGGTTGTACTTGTTTTTCTCTTTCATTAACTTTAAGAACACAGGAGATATCCTAGACAGTTCTCCAGCAGCAGACTGTTGATTCCACAGGTTTGCTACTACTGGCTCAATTCCTTGACTGTTGCCTCCGCATATTACTGCACTGCTTGTGTTTGGGGCTATACATGTTCTGTGAGTGTTGCGAACTCCAAAACCCTTACAATATTCTGGCTCTCCTAGCTCTTTTGCCATCCATTGAGATGCTTTTAAAGACTCGTCATGTATATGTTTAAATATATCATTATTAACATAAGAAGCTCTAAGTTCCTCAAAGGCAATCCCCTTGGACTGTAGATAAGTATGAAAACCAAGACAACCTAAACCTAGTGCTCTATGTTTTTCTGTAAAATTAATAGCATTCTTTAAATCCTTATAAACCTCAGGTCTTTGTTTAACCCAGTCTATAAACTCAGAAGCCACACAGTCTAAAAATATTGTTGCCCAGTATACAGCGTCTGTGTCTTTGAATTCATCGTATTTAGCTGCATTCATGCTACTTAAAACACAAGTAAATGTTTCAGTAGGACTGGAATGTACCGTGATTTCTGAACACAAATTGCTAGCCTTAACAGAAAGGTTGTGTTTTTTGTACATTGGAGGGTTAGCTTTGTTTGTTTTGTCTATAAACAGGAAGTACCCCTTACCTGTTAAACATTTTACCTTCAAAGCCATTTGATATATAGCGATAGCTTCTTTGTCTCCATTGTCTAGTTTTTTAATAAAAGCTTCACTGACAATCCACCCAATATTCAAGTCATCTGGACTGTTTTTTATAAGATCTGCTATTTCCCAGAAATCAGGACTGTCAATATTAACGTAACCTGCCCACGCTCCTCTTCTTGTTCCTTGCGTTACCTTCTTACTCATAGTAACAAAGTCTTTTATAACAGGAATAACCCCAGATGCTTTTCCTCCTGCACTTATTTTTGACCCCCTAGGTCTAATATCTCCTAGGTAATTGCTTGTCCCAAACCCGTTCTTAGTTAAAACGGCAGCTTCTTTTACAGCTCCATAGAAACCATTTTCACCACCTATACTGTCGGAAACAAAACCTCCGCTACAAGAAACAGGACAACCTCGATCTGTACCCATGTTAGATAAAACAGGGGTTGATCCAGCTAGCCATCCTTTCCAGAACAGATTGAAAAACTTCTTTTCTGCCTCTTTTTGCATTTTCTTAGGCAAATGTCTAGCTGCTGTTTTTGAAACCCTCGTCCAGCAATCTTTCATACCTCTCTCTCCACGAGCTAGATATCTTCCTTTTACAGTTTGCCAGGCAGCTGTTTGAAACCATTCAGGAAGCTGACCTTCCTCTTGTAGTTGTTTTCTTTCTTCACTTAGCTCTTCGTATATAGTTTTCATGTTATTGTGTCCTTTACCATTTAAAGTTTTTGTCGTTCCAGTCTCTGTTGTAAGAATTTCCAGTTTGACTGAAGAAATCATGAAAGTTTAAAGATGTTATTGAATCATAAAACCAGTCAGCTATGGGGTTATACTTAGGTTTGTATACTTTTTCGTACCCTAGGTTCTCTAAACACAGATCTATCCTAGACTCTATAAACATTTTTAACTGATGAGAAGTGATTCCTTTTATTGTACCCTTTTCAAAGATCATGTCTACAATCAAATTCTCGTGATTTCTAAGTGTTTCTGCTAATTCTAGTATTTGTGTATGTAGTTTTTTCTTGTTTATCTTGTGCCCGCCTTCATCTAGTTCTTTTAGCAAAGTGTTAAACAGCCATGCTCCTCCCAGAGAATGTAATGCTTCATCTCTGACTGAAAAATTAATCCCAGACACTACATTTATGATTTTATTCTTACCCTGGCTTTGAAAATGCTTTAAAAAAGCAAAAGCACTGTAAAGAACAACACCTTCAATAAAAGAGAATCCTGCTATTGACATTAGTAGTGATTTATATGTGTCTTTTGTTCCTGCAATTATCTTTCCTACCTTTTTCATCCTAGCTTTTAATGTAGGGTCATCTTTGTAACTTAAATAGAATTCATCTGTGTTTATATTCAAAGCTTCATTTAACTTGTTGTAAAAAGGAGCATGAACGTTCAACTCAAAAAAAGAGAATGAATTAGCCATTTTTATAATACAAGGTCTCGGAAACGCTTCTACTATTCTTTTACCCCAATATTCAGTACCAGCGTGTAGCTCGTAAAGAGTAAACAACTTAAGTGTAGTAATAACCCCATGAGACTCTGACTCTGTCATGTTTACCTTTATATCTTGTACGTCTTTTTCAACGTCAATCTCTTCTGGTAACCAAAATATGCTATTTTGTTGGTCTGAAAACTCTACCGCAGCATCGTAATCAAACACATAAGCTTCTTTTGGTGTCATCATTCTAGGTTTTTTTAGCGTTTTGTCGGACAAATCGGACTCCCTTTGTTTTTACAATATCATTAAGTTTATTAGAAAGTGAATATTCTTCTTGTTATTAGTATTGATATAAACAATAACAATACCCTGAAAAATGCCCTACCGTATGATTTATAGACTATTAACCTGGAAACCTTGGTACTAGCTCCATCAGTCTGTTTTTCTTTTAAAATTATTAGCTTTTTTAACAATATGTCTTTCTCTTTTATCATCTGTTTTGTTGTAACAGGCCAATTTTTATCTTTGTAGTACTTTATGGTGTCTTTCTTTTCTTTTATCTGTTCTTCTAACAGTATCACCTGTTGTTGTATAACATTTGAAGTGTTTTCCACTTTAGAGCTGTTAATTAGCGTTTTTGATGTTATAGCAAATAGCATTAAACAAAAAATACCTACTCTAAGCACTGAAACAGCCGCTGTCTGCCATTTTCCTTCTGACCTATATCCAGATAAGAAGATAAAGCAAATCTCTGTTAAAACAGCCTTTACGTAAGTCTTAGTGTCTATTAAACCTTCTACAGAGTAAAAATCAAGTGCCTCTGACACTAAAAACGCTGTAATTGTTACCAATAGTGTCATGTATAGTATATTTTTGACATTATTGTACAAAAAACCCTTAATTGACCTTGAAAGGCGCTTCTTTTTCCAACTGTCAAGGTTTTCTTGACTAAACACTGAGTAAACAGAAAGAGTTGAGTCGTTAAATATAGAAGTAATAAGATTGTTAATTTTATCCAAAAAAGATAAAGATTCCTCTTCGTGGTCCTCTAGTTCAACTTTATAGCTGTCTCTTAGGTCTTTTATCTTTTTAACAATTTCATCGTCACTGTTTTTCACTATAAGCTCGCTACAAATTTTTCATAAGCTTTTACATAGTGTTGTTTGTTTTTTGTCTCGACTAACGCCGAATCGTGCAGATCTTGAAGTTTAATCAGTTCTTCTTTTGTGAGTCCGGTTAACTTGCTCATTTCTGCTAAAGCTTTGTCCATCTCTTTTTTTTGTACACCTGCCAAAGAAGGAACTACCATTCCAGCAACAAAAACTCCGTCTATTAAAAACTCTTCAACATCACGCCCATTTGAGCTAAATCTAGGAATAACTTCTTCCATTAAAATACCCACAGAACAATAACAGTCGTTACGAACGTCATAATAAGAACAAGAACGTTGGCGTTCATTGTACATCCCTATAAAAGGACTTCCAATGGTTGACATTAGTATGTTTTTAGATTGTTTTCTTGTTAGTTTCATAGCATTAACCCTAGTATGTATTCGTGCTTACCCTGCTCTTCGTTATCTCTAAGCAGCCCTTCTATTAAATAGCCCATTTTAAGTTTCATGAAAATGCTAGCAAGATTATCAACATATATGTAACTAGCTATTTTCTTGCATCCAGCAATTTTTGCTTGCTCGTGAGCAAAACAGTTTATAGCTGTTCCTAGTCCTACTCCTCTTTTGTCCTCTTTCACTGTAGAACTGTGCATTACAAACAGTTTTTCTGTAATTGCTTCTGTTGAAGTAATAGCTACCATTTCGTTTGTCTTGTTTTCAAACGTAGCGTAATAAGTGTAAGCACTGTTGGGACCGCTTTTAAGGTTATAAAAAACATGTTTTGAAGGATTATCCTTGTAAAACTTGTGAATCATACCATAGTAGTTCAAACTTAGTACACTTAATATTTCATGTCTATATGTCATCTTTAGTCCTTTTTCTGGTAAACTGGCTTACCTTTAATTTCAAAACCCTCAACAAGCTCATATCCATCGGGGACATGCAGTTGCATAAAATGGTCATACAGTTCTTTAATTTTATTATCAATTAACATTATCAACTCTTCGTTAATTGTAAAGCTTTGGTCAATGTCTAACATTACATATAATACGTCTAAAATAGAGTCTACTATTAAAATGCTCCTGTGACCTCCGCTCCAATATGGTAGGGATTTTGCTTTAACTTCTTCTAGCAGTTTCATGTTTTTTTCTCTTACCTCTTCTGTGTAAAAGTTTTCAAAATCAATACCAAGCACACTGCTGACATATAAATCAGAAGGACGAGGAGTTGGAGAGGGGTTGACAGTTAAAGAGTCATAGTGAGCGTGCTCCACTAACCCTTGCTGTCCTCTTATATAATGTAAAATTCCTATTTTTTCGTCTAATGTTAAATCTTTGTATAGCTCTTGTTTCATGTTTATCTCCTAACTCTATCTTACTTCTTCTTTTTACTTTTTGCAAGCTTTAGTGCTCTTTTTGCTTCCCTTAACTTCTTTCTTTCTTCCTTAGCAATCTTTTTCTCTTCTAGTTCAACCAAGTACTGTTGATAATCTATTTTGAGTTTTTCAATTACTTCCTCAACGTCAGGAGTCCATTTTGTTAATTTCTTTCTTATCCAGTTCTCTTCTCTGGACTTCTTAGCGTGGCAACTAGGTTTCCCATTGTTTCTTATCATAG
>Ga0164315_10002246_pt1 | contig 14796 bp, 11 predicted proteins | sample GuaBasSedimGuay6_FD_113737 | JGI IMG/M metagenome (GOLD analysis project Ga0164315, IMG submission 113737) | Subseafloor sediment microbial communities from Guaymas Basin, Gulf of California, Mexico - Guay6, Core 4569-2, 0-3 cm | ecosystem: Environmental > Aquatic > Marine > Hydrothermal vents... | reverse complement strand
TCCCTGAGATATTGAATTCGCCATACACATATGCCTTCATACCCATAAAAACCTCTACTCCTGAAATGCTATTCCCTGAAATAATCTGCCATTCACCTCCCTGGTTGATCTGGAGCTTCACCAGTTTGTTGCTTTCTTCAGGGAAGGTAAATTTATAATACCCGGTACTGATGCCTGGTGTGAATTCCGTCCGGATATCAGAATCAACAAAGTAAGTGGAGTAATAATGGGGACGTACTGTTTCCAGGTCGTGATCATACATTTGGCGATCCTTCCACATTTCATCATCTGCCGGGCATGCATAGGGCATGATGCCAAACAGCTCTCCTTTCCGGTGAGACATGATGGTCAGGGGGAAGAAGCTGATCTGGTCATCCAGATAATCAGTACGGAAAGGATGCATCCTGATCATCTGGTTTGGCAGCTGTACATTGGGCCGGGTGGGGTGGAGCAGGTGTCCCATCCCGCCAATGTGTGGATCTACATAGGAGAGGTTCGATTTGGTTTCAGACTGAGGTGTACAAGCAGTCATTAATAAGGCTAGAACAGTTCCTGAAGCAAGTATTCTTATCATTGAAATTATCCTTTTTGGTTTGTCCATAAGTTTCTGTTCATCTTAGTGTATCACTATCTGTTGCGCAATTACATTAGTGTCCCCATTCTTAGGTGTTGGAAAGTACTCCTCTAACCGGACCTGTCCTGTCCTGTCATCTGGCTGCAGAGAGCCAACAATATAAAATCAGGTAATAACAGGTGAATTCGCATGGATTTTCTAAAAAATCAATTATTGAATACAGGCTACCGCCATTGAATTAAAGCACTGTTTAAGGCTTCCTCAACACGCCATTGGGGTTTGTGAAAATATATCAGGCCATGGCCGGGCAACATGATATCCATATCAATCTTTGCAAAACGGCGTAAGGATTCGGTATAAATTTCCTTGTTGAAGTCAATAGAACCATCCCACCCAAAATCACCGGCCAGCAGGGTCCCGATAATATCGCCACTAACCACAATATGTTTATTTTCGTGAAGGAACGAATAAGCAGTGCAAGCCATCGTATGGCCGGGATAATGCAATACTGCTATTTTAATTCCTGCAATGGTCAGGATTTGGCTATCGGTAACTGTTTTATCCACAGCAACGGGCATAAATATTTTGTGATAAAGATATCCGCAACAACGTTCATCCCCGGTGGAAACTGCATCCGCTGTCTCTTTATGGGCAATTATTTTTACACCTCTCTTTCTCAAAATATGTGCTCCTCCTGCATGGTCCAGGTGCGGATGAGTGAGAATACAATAACGAATATCATTGGGTGATAGATCCCAATACTTCATGTTTTGGAATATCTGCTCCATGGTATTACCACAACCGCAATCAAACATAATAAGCCCTTCGTCGGTTTTCAGGATGTATGAATTTGCATCATTCCATAAGGCACCCTGTAAATCGAATGTTACACCGTTTAAATCACCTCCTACCTGATAAAGATTCTTTAATACTTGCATAGGTTTCAATTTAATTTGGACTGATTGTTATTTTGTATTTGTGTGGTTTCGGGATATCTAGACCTATGGGATCTACTTGCTGCTCAGATCTCAAATTGGTAATTTTCATTTGAGGATTCACTTGCAAGAACTGGTAAGAATTAAAAGCAAAAGAATCTTGATAATGGTTTTCATAACTACAGATCGATGGTTTTTCCGGTTCTGAATGACTCATCAGCGGCCAGTACAATTTTTAAACTGTTCACAGCATCTTCCAGATGATTTGAAAGATCTGCATCTTCGCTTATGGCATTGAGGAAAAACGCCTGTTCCAGATCACAAAGTCCCTGGTGATCCGGTTCATCCTCCATAGAGATGATTTCATCAGACCTGGTAAATTCATCCTTCTCATCCTTATCAGAGTAATGAATCTTCAGTCTGTTCGTTTTTGTATGGGAATCGACATCATCCGATCCCTTTTCGGACCCTTGCTCCGCATCCATAATATTTACACAACCCCTGGGTCCGATAACATCTTTCACAAAAAATGCCACTTCACTCATCATGGGACCCCAACCAGCCTCGTACCAACCCACAGAACCATCTTCAAACCGCACCTGGAGCTGACCATAATTATACATTTCCTTGTCGATTTCATCTGTAAGCCTTGCACCAATAGTGCTTACAGAGATTGGTTTTGACCTTGTCATTTGACACATGATGTCCACATAATGTACCCCACAATCCACTATTGGCGACATGCTCTCCATAATTCTTCGAAGTGTATGCCAGGTTTTTCCACTGCTCTGTTGGTTGAGATTCATGCGCATTACCAATGGTTTACCAAGACCCCGGGCAATCTCTATAAATTTTCCCCAGGAAGGGTGTACACGCAAAATGTATCCTATAACCAACTTTTTTCCATGTTTTTTAGCAGCATCAACCATAGATTGAGCATCCTCAATATCTGGGGCCAGGGGTTTTTCACAGAAAACATGGGCACCTGATTCAAGTGCTTTCAATGTCAGTTCTGCATGTGTTCCAGGATAGGTGCAAACTGCAACAGCATCTGGTTTCTTGGTCATCAAAGCGGTATCGAAATCATCAAACTGGTCGATTCCTCCCAGCTCCTCAGAAAGCTTGTTTCGAATTTCAGGATTCATGTCAACCAAACCGACTAAATCAAATCCGGCCAATTTATGATACGCTCTTGCATGTGAAGAACCCATGTTGCCACAACCTATGACAATTACTTTTACTTTTTCGTTCATTTAATTTTCAGATTTGCGGTTATAATAGTATTCGGGAAGCAGGTCTGCCAGTGGATTAGAGTCGGATGCACATAAGCCAAGGGGATTATGTGGTCTCCAGCCTTCAGCATATTCCCATTGTTTCGATATTTTACCCAATTCTCGCCCGTGTTCCTTCATAATATCCAAATAGGCATCAAAGCCCTGGCTGCGATCGAGCCACTCTTTTTGGCTCTTGTGCTCCGCCAGCATTTTGGTTTTCTCCTCTAATACCTCACTGGTATTAATATAAATATCCGGGTAAACCAGATGGTTTAGTGCATCTCTGTTTCCATGAGGCTGGGCATGATATACTGCAACATCATTGTGAACAATTTCCATTGGAGGATTTACCGGAAAATTCGACATGCCACGGGTAAAAGCTGCGGTTAATGCCAATCGACAGGCATTGGTATGGTCTTCCATATAGTCCTGGGGCGATGGTATTAAAAGAATATCAGGTGCTACATCGCGCATCACCGAACTCAATTTTGCGATCAGTTCTTCATTATAAAAAATACCCAGATCGGGGGCAAGTGGCTTGTGAAATTTAGCAGCAATGCTCCGGGCAGCATTTTTCGCTTCTTCCAGTCGGATAGCTACAATTGTATCTGTATCATGCTCCGCAGTGCCGCAAGAGCCATTGGCAATATTCATATAGTGAATTTCACATCCTGCCTTTGCGAGGAGGATCAGGGTCCCGCTCATGCCAAATTCAATGTCATCCGGGTGAGCGGCTAAAGCAAATACTCGTGTCTTCATATCAATGCATTTCAATTTCACATGTTCCTAGTGCGCTTCGCAGAAAATTAAACTGTACCTTGGGGTGATCTGCCAGTAAAGACATCGGTACAGATGAGTCTGATATTCCTTTTGAGATCATCAGAGCGGTGAGCCGCATACCGAAAGGATTATCGTGGTATCCCGGATGCCATATAGATACTTTCTCGGCCTTCCATGTCTCAATAGGACCCACAGTAATAGCTTGATCTGGAACATTTTGAACAGCTCCTCCGCCGGAAGTGCGTGCATTTTGCATCAGGGTCAGGGGATGCAGATCTACAATCCTTGTCCCAAATTTTCTGTAAACTTCAGGAGGTGGAGGAGTATCTTTGTATTCACCAGAACGTTTTGGGGGATCGTTAAAGGCCCAGTGTTTTACTTCTCCCTGGCCACCTTGCATGCATACGCAACGTGCCTGGTTCCAACTTTCTGTATACTCCGAAATATCAACAGCAGGAAAATGCAGATTCTCTTTAGGCATGGACAACTCAGGTCGTATGCGATCAAAGCATAATTCCATGTCCGCTTTGGCAAAACTCAAAGGAAAATCTATAGAAGCTTCTTTCCCGTCCACTACCCATTCATCCATTCCCCAGAAATGACAGTTTTTTAAAGAAATATTCAATTCATTGACCAAGCGGGCAACCAATGGGAGTTGTTCCGTTGGGCCGATCGGCCCGCAGATTCCGGCCGGTTCACTATCACTTGCTTGCTGCCAGGCATTGATATATTCCAATGCTTCGGCAAGAAAAAACTCCTCGCGCGTATCATACATGCATATTTTAAAACCTTCTCTGCCCAGGCCTTCAATGGCTTTCTCATCCAAAGAGGCTGCATCATCCAGTAATTCTTTGTCAAGTGTGGTATAGTCCCACCACCCAGGTGCTAATTTGCTTAGTGTTCTCATGATATCAATTTACTATTTAATTCTAAATATCTCCCCATCCAATAGGGCAGCAACCAGTAGACCGGATCTCTTTCCTGAGCAGGGTTGCAAGGAAAAGTATAATTATACGTATCATTATCGTTAGATTTGAAACTCAAGGCTAATTAACAACAAGAATCATCTGAAAACAACCAATATTTTCACAAATGATTCAATAAAATTGCCTCAGTCTGAAATAAGTATCTTTCTCGAACCGGGCCATGAGCAGGGTTAAAGGAAGAAAATTCAATTATCATGAAAAAAGAAGAGATCAACAGCTGTTTAAAAGAAGCCAGGAGCCACCTGACAGATGAACTATTGCCCTTCTGGACAACCCGAATGATCGACCGGAAGGGTGGTGGATATATCACACATTTTGATCAGGAGGGGAAAGATACAGGAGAAGATGAAAAATCACTTATAGCACAATCCAGGTCAGTCTACACACTTTCATCAGCCCACAGGTCAGGGTGCGGAGCAGGTGAACTAGCCCAACTGGCCAGTCACGGGGTTGACTTTATGATTGATAAGATGTGGGACAAAACTCATGGCGGTTTTTATTGGATGATGGATCGTGCTGGAAAGGTGAAAATGGATCAGAAGATTCTTTATGGACACAGTTTTGCCATCTATTGCCTGAGCGAATATACGCTGGCAACGGGGGATCCCAGAGGCCTCGAATACGCTGAACTTACCTTTGACCTGGTACAGAAATATTGCAGCGATACCCACTTTGGAGGTTATTTTGAGATGTTTGACAGGGATTGGACCCTGGCTGGTCCGGGAAGTAAGGGTGGAGACCGTAAAACACTGGATGTGCACATGCATCTGATGGAGGCATATACCACCCTCTATGAATGCAGCGGGAAGGAGGTACACCGAAGGAAATTGCTTGAGGATATTGAAATCCTGCTTCAAAGGATGATCCATCCGGAATACAAGACCGGCATTCCCCAATTTACGGCAGACTGGCAGATTGCCACACAGATTAAATTTGATATAGTATGGGGATGGGACCGCTATACGGGTGAGGGGGCAAAGAGCAACCCAACCGACAATACATGCTATGGGCACAATGCTGAATTTGCATGGCTCCTGATCCATGCATTGGAAATTCTGGATATTGAACAAGATGCCTATCTTCATCTGTTGTCCACAATTTTTGATCATACCATTGATCATGGAATTGATAGAGAATTTGGTGGTGTATTTGTGGAGGGACCGCACTCCGGTGGTGTGTATGACAGGGAGAAGGAATTCTGGCAGCAGGCTGAGGTGATGATTGGGCTGCTGGATGCCTGCCTGGTGTTTGGAGAGGAGAAATACTGGACCGCCTATAAGAATGTGCATGATTTTGTCTTCGCCAGGGTCATAAACCGGGATACGGGTGAATGGTATCCTTTGTTGACAAGAGAGGGCGAACCCATATGGAGCCATATGGGGCACTCATGGAAGATAAATTATCATACGGTAAGGGCCATGGTTCAAAGTGTGAACCGTCTGGAAAAATTGATGGATAGTCATTCATTTTAATTTTAGGGAATTGAATATCTCACTTACAGTATTAGACTGGACAGTAGGTCTTGTTGTACTTTTTGGAAGCCTGGCGACGGGCTTATATATGGCCTACCGGGCAAAGGCCGGACAGAATAGCTCAAACTTCTTTCTGGGTGGCCGAAAGATCATGTGGCCGGTAATCGGGGCATCACTTTTTGCCACAAATATTGGAGCCGAACATCTGGTGGGCCTTTCCGGCGATGCGTACAGGTATGGTCTTTCAGCAGGTTCAGTTGAACTTACAACCGGAATTACCCTCGGTTTTGCATGTGCGATTCTATTTCCCTACTACCTGAAAAACAAGATATTCACTATCCCTGAATTCCTCGAAATAAGGTACAATGAGAAGGCACGTACATTTTTTTCGGGCCTGATGTTGATTATCAGCGTGATGACCAAACTGGCATTTACACTGTTTGCCGGAGCATTGGTATTGAATGGACTGATGGGATGGGATATCATGACAACCATCATATTTACCGGATTTATCGTGGCTCTGTTTACCATCATCGGGGGGTTTACAGCAGTGGCCTATACCGATACAATCCAGGCAATCATTATGATTGTTGGAACGACAATTATGCTTTTTATCGGGCTTGATAAAGTAGGTGGCTGGAGTGGGTTGATGGAGAAAGTTCCTGATGCCATGCATATTGCCGCACCCTACGATGATCCTGTCTATCCTTTTTGGGGAATTCTGGCCACAGCCTTCTATGCTGGAATCTTTTACTGGGGCATTGATCAGGTTAATGTGCAACGGGTTCTTGCTGCTCCAAATCTTAAACAGGCGAGATGGGGAGCCATGTTTGCAGTGCTGCTAAAACTCTTGCCGGTTTTTATCTTTGCGTTACCTGGAGTCATCGCCTTTGCCTTGTATCCGGGCCTGGAAGGGGAGGAGACAAAGCAGACCTTTATTGTGCTGCTCAATAATCTTTTGCCGTCCGGATTGCGGGGATTGGTACTGGCCTCCCTGCTTGCCGCACTTATTACCTCTCTTATTGCTGTATTGAACTCTGTTTCCACATTGGTGGTGAGGGACTTTGTGGTGAAGGCAAAACCGCATATGAAAGAGACTCGCCAGGTTCTGGCAGGTCGTGCTGTAATCCTCATTGTTACCCTGTTCGGAATTGGTGCCGCCTATCTGGTTTACAAAAACGAAGAGGGATTGTACAAATATCTTCAGACCATTACAGCCTATCTCATTTTGCCTGTATTCCCTGCCATCTTTTTTGGCATCGTCAGTAAGAAGGTGACCTTAAAAGCTGCAATTGTTTCAGTGGTAGTGGGTCTGGTTTTTGCCACCATCTTTGTGATTGATCAGTTCATAGGTGCAGAAGCGGGGGAGAAGGTATTCCCATTTCTTCATTATAAACTCACACTGAACTTTGGATACCGGGGTTTATGGGCTACCATATTGATCACAGTGATTCTTTTTGCAGTCTCTGCATTTACACCAAAAACGGATCCAGGCAAGCTGGAGCTTACAACCATCAACTACTCAGATAGAATTGCAAAGTTCTCAGGTCTCTCTGACTGGAGGTTGCATCTTTTGATTTTATCGATCATTACGATTCTGCTCTATATCTGGTTAAGATGATCATGGATGTATATCAGTATGTACAATAGATCTGGCTGAATGATACAATCCTTCACCGAAACCGGATCAGGTACTCAGAAATTGCCAATGGAGGGGTACTTCATTTTGACAGGAAGCGAATTTATTTATTGGTGCTATTGTTCGTCTTTTCGTTTGTAACCTAATCGTTTCCGATTCTGTTGATCCTGTTCCTGTTGTTTAACCTGCTCCAGTTGTTTTAGGTATTGGAAAATCACCAGGATCTGATTATCATGTTCGGCTAATTTATGTTCTATCTTTACCAGCTCGTGAAGTATCTCTTTGTGGGAGGATAGCATTTCACGCATCTTGGTGAAGATCCTTACGATCTGGACATTGATATTTATTGCTCTGTCGCTGTTAAGTACACTGGCCAGCATAATGACTCCGTGCTCAGTAAAACAGAATGGGGGATAACGTAATCCCTTCTTATCTGCTTTGGAGGTCACAATTTGTGACCTCCAGTCCTGCAGCTCTTCGATTGTCATTTCGAAAAGAAAATCTGATGGGAAGCGCTTAATATTACGCCTTACAGTTTGTTTTAAAACCTTAGTTTCAACTCCATACAGACCTGCTAGATCCCGGTCTAACATTACCTTCTTTCCTCTGATCAGGTAAATCTTATTCATGATCACTTCGTCCGGGATTGTAAGTTTGTTGATGCTCATAGCCATTTCAGGTGCCTATAACTCGTTACAATTTTAGCGTTTCATATGTAGCTGCATTTTACGGCCACCTTCTGACTTGATATTTCTCCAAGTAGTTGATTCCGGTTCCACTTTCAGGACTATAGGGTTAATGTCCTGACCATGGTCCTTATCATTGCCCTGATTTGTATGGATCCGGTCTCCAAGTTGATATCCTGCAGTTAATAGCACCAAGCCTGTATTGCCTATAGTGTCTGGATGATGCAATCCACATTTAAGTTTACCATGGCATGTTGAGTAAAAATATAACTACAACTACAACTACAATACAACTGCAACCTGAATGGAAACCTCTGAGGATTATCCTTCTTTTGTATTATTTTAGTCGGATAGTTGAAATAATTTGTAGATATGGCAGAAAAAATCAAATGGGGAATACTAAGTACCGGTCATATATCGGGTAGATTTGCTGAAGCCTTAAGTCAATTACCTGATGCAGAACTTCGTGCGGTGGCTTCAAGGAGTGCTGGCACTGCAAAAAAGTTTGCAGCGGAGCATGGAGTCCCGAAAGCTTACGGATCTTATTCAGCCATGGCGGAGGATCCCGAGCTTGATGTGGTGTATATCGGGACCCCCCATTCACTCCACCTGGAGAACAGTGTTATGTGCATGAGGGCAGGCAAGTCGGTACTCTGTGAAAAGGCACTGACCATCAATGCCCGGGAAGCGGAAGAGATGATACGTGTTGCCCGGGAAGAGCATGTGTTTTTAATGGAGGCTATGATAACCAGGCATGTTCCACTGATTAAGAAAATACAGCAATGGATAAAAAGCGGAAAGATTGGTGAAGTCAGAATGGTAAAGGCATCCCGGTGTGCCCGTGGCGAATTTAAACCTTCTCAACGGCATTTAAATCCGCAGCTTGGGGGTGGAAGTTTACTGGATGTTGGTGTTTATGTTATTTCATTTGCTTCCATGATATTTGAGAAGCCTCCTGAAAGTGTATTTGGATTTGGACATATAGGAGAAATTGGTTCTGATGAACAGGGTGCTGCACTCTTGAAATATGATAAGGGTGAAATTGCAGATCTCTCCTTTGCGCTTCGCACAAAGGGGGTGAATGATGCTTATGTATTTGGAACAGAGGGATATATTAAGATTGATGAAATTTTTGCAGTTCCAACAAAAGCAACTTTGCACATTCACGATGAGGAGTGTGAAGTTATTGAGGAGCCGGTCCTGACAGGCGGTTTAGTACATGAAGCTGAAGAGGTGATGAGGTGTATGAAAAAAGGACTGAAAGAGTCACCCTACATGCCATTGGAGGAGTCCTTACAAATAATGCGTATCATGGATCAGATCAGGGCACCCTGGGAGTTGAAATATCCAAATGATATTGTTTGATCTGAGGAGGCTGTCACTAATCTCCTTCCATGATCCACTGCTCATTGATCCTTGCATATTTGATCGTTTCGTTGGGACTGCCTTTCATATCTCTTCTGTGGTAGCTGTAGATCACATGAATTGCACCCTCTTTGCCTTCAATAATGGAGGGGTAAGAGCTCTGTGTGGCAATGTTAAGTTCTCGCTTATCAAATTCCAGATGACGTGTATGGGGCCAGGTTTTTCCCTCATCCGGAGATATGGAAACCACTAAACTGTGCCGGCCATCTTCGGTATCGTTGTATGCCAGTACCCAATGTCCGTTTTTCAGGGTAACTACATCAGCTCCGGAACCTTCATTGGGCAGCTGTGAATCCCTGACCATGCTCCATGTTGCTCCCCGGTCTTTCGATTCGCTGATCATCAGGCGTTTGGGTGGCGGACCATTGTCGCGCATATAAGCAACCAGGGAGCCTTCCTTTTTTATAGCAATGGAGGCCTGGATATTTCCCGGGGCAACCAGGGGTTCTGAGAATTGCCAGTGGGCGCCGCCATCATCAGTAATGGCCATGAGTGAGAAGCTGAATCCATCGGAATAGAGGGGCAATACCATTCGTCCGTCATCCATGATAATTGCTTTGTTTTTCGTTTGCCAGCCCATGCGCCTGAAAAAGGGGTAACCCAGTTCTCCATCTACCCGTTCCCCGGCTTCGTTTATATAATGTCCTAAGCGCATCATATCCTCACCACGGGCCTTGCCCATCAATTCGAATTTCCACCCTTCCCATAACTCTTGGAGTTGCTCATTTTCACCGAGGGAAGCCGTAAGATATTGGCCATATTCATCCACCTGGCGCTCCACTGATTTTACAAATTTATCATCAGGATGCATTCCCCGTTCAGTTTTATCTCCGGGTTTGACAAACAGTACCTGTTGCCACTCCCATTGCGGAGGGCCGCTCTTCTGCATATAATCTGAACTGATTCGATAGGTGGGAAGGGAGGTGGACCACTGGTTGGCAATGACGGTATACCAGACCAGCCAGAGCTGCTTCTCCTGATCCAGAAACAATACCGGATTTATATCCGGAAAGTCAGGGACATCGGCCATGATGAAAGCTTGACTCCATGCAGTACTCCCCCGGGTCAGGCGGGCACCCAGTATCTGTACATCATCGGCCCACCGTTCGCCCGAACCCTGAAACCAGGCAGCAAGCAGATCACCATTGGGTAATTCCACGATCGTTGATCCGTGTGCATGATCTAAGGTAAGTGGAAATAGTTCTGTCTGTACAAAACCCAACTCCAGGTTATCAGAACATGCACTTAGTGAAAAGACAAGTGCTATGATCACTGTTTTCAAACCAGATATCTTCATATTGTAAATTTAGTAAATATGTAGTATGATGCATATCGCATTTTGGCACTTATTGCTCTGATTTGACACAGCTCTCCAATGGTACCCTGGGATGTCATGAAGCGGGGCATTCCAATCCATACCAGGGGATTGTCTTTCAGGAAGTTTCCTGGCAGCTAATAGTTATGAGGACGGACCCCCTGGGATACCTGGAAATGTCTTCTCTAGCCATGTATGATCTACATTATACTGAGGATTAAAATCCGGTGAACGCATGTATTTCATTAAACTGTTTTTCAACTGTCGGGCAACAGGCAAATCAGCATTCAGATTATATCCGCAAACCAGGATTGCCCCTTTACCAACTCTAAGCTCAAAAATGGATCCTACCTTATTATTGCGATGAAAATCATCAACCGGTTGGGCAATTGGCTTGTACGATTCCGGCATATTATTCAGGATGAATCCTTTGGCATCTTTACTGATGGTTTCCCACTGCCAGTCTGAGTGAAAGGAAGTAGGGAAATCGTGAAATGCTGAATGTTTTTCCTTCAGTAAAAGTCCAATGCATGTTTTTCCCTGCCCGGGGAAAAATGTCAGCGACCAGTACAAGGGATAAAAATTTGCATGAACAGAATTTTCATCAGTTCCCAGTTCGTTTGCCAGCAACAGGACCTTGCCACCATTTTCCAATACCTCTTTCACCTGATTGTCGATTTTATCAAGCACTAAAATGTCATCGGAATTTTCTTCATCGTTTGCGGAAGGGTATACCCAGATCTCCCACTGATTTTTAAAACCTGTCCCATCCACCTCAAGCGATATGGTCAATTTTTCTGCCTTAGTCATCTGTCCCAGACTCAGACTTATAGTTCCCAGTGTATTGAGCGATCCAACTGGAAAAGATTGTGCTTCAAATGATCCGTTCTTAATTACATCACCATTTTCCCGGCTAATTTTCCAGCGACATATTTTATGAATTGGATCAGGACCATGATGTGATACTTGCACCCTGGCCTGGAAAATCTCATCTGATGTCCACACAAATTTCTTCATTCTGAGCAGTGGAACAGTTGTATTATAATGCATTCTGAATTCATCAGGAGTAGTAATCCCCTTGCTATCCCAGTGGGCATCAAGCCAGCCAATTAGTGCTTCACCCTGACCCTGGTAGTCCTGCATGCTGAGAAGCTGAACACCTGCGCAACTGGAGGTGCGCAAAAATGACTCCGTTTCGTATTTATACATGAGCTGATTCAATGCCCCGGATGCTCTGGCAAAATTCTCGCTCTGGTCAGCAACCCCATTTCGTTTTGCCTCTGCTTCAAATTTTTCAAAATTTCGTGCTTTCAGTACACCTGTGTATTTAGAAATTTCTGTCCATCTGGGGTATACGGGCCACTGGCCAATTTCATGAGCAATGACAGGTATATCCATTTCGGAGTAAACATCTTCAAAATCCCAATCCGTATGTGGCCCATTTAATCCCCGCGTCTGACCCACACCCGGGATATAATGTGTAGCAGTATAATCATCTGATTCTGTAATCTTACGTGCGGTGGAAACAGCGTACAATCTTCTTGGATCCTTTTTCTTTAAATCGGCCACCCATTGATTCATGATGTCAAAATCGGAATTCCCCAATTCATTGCCAATACAAAACATGGTAAACGACGGGTGGTTGCCTAAAACATCGACCATGCGATTCATTTCGTCGATAACGAAACTGTCTCGTTCTGCATCATATCCCAAGCCTTTGGGATGTCCTCTGGTATCCATTTCGGGACGACCTCTCAGAGTCATATCTTCTGACATCCACCAATCTATCCATATGGATGCTTCAGCCTGAAGGTAAATTCCAATGCGGTTGGCCGCTATAAATGCAGCTTCCGGCGGGCACCACGAATGGAAACGTGCATGATTTAATCCATATTCCTTATAAAGCCTGAAAATGCGCTCCCAATCATTCACATCGCATGAAGGGTAGCCGGTCAACGGAAAGTGTACACAATCCAGGTTTCCTCTTAAGAACACAGGATTGCCATTGATAAGGACTTTTGTTCCATTATGACTCACTTCAGAAAAACCAAATTCTGTGGTATATGTGTCACGGTATTTTCCAGCCTCTAACGATACTTCCAGTACATATACTTCAGGTGTAAATTCGCTCCATTTCTTAAGTTTCCCTTCGGTCGATACTTTAATGGATATGGGTTCATCTATGTCAATCGTCTCTCTTTCTTCTATTTCATCTAACACTACATGACCGGATGACAATGAACGAATCTCATAGCTAAGCTTTGCCTTGATTTCAGTCGATATTTCAACCCTGATGTCCAGTGCTTCATTCTTTATATCAGGATAGGTCTTCACCGATACAATCCTTACGGGATCAAAAGCCCTCATCTCCATTCGTCCAACAATCCCGTTCCAGATGCTTTGTGTGTATGCACCATAGGCATGGCCTTTGTCGCCAATATTATGAATCATGTTGTTGTCAACCACTATTGTCAGGGTATGCTTGCCCGGTGTAAGCCGACCAATATTATGAAAATGCGGTGTCCCCAGAGCATCCTGTCGACTTAGTTCTTCTCCATCGATAATCACCCGGGATTCCCACAATACCCTCTCCAGAAAAATCTCTATATCCTTGTTCTTCCAGCTTGTAGGCACCTCAATTTCACGACTATACCATGCTTTGCCAATATATTTATATTCTGGAGTTAAGACACCAAAGTCTGATCCTTCTGTTCTATATCCGAATCCTTTTTCGGCCAGTGAAGCTGGTAATTCTATTGTACCCGAGCCAGTACATCGCTCTGGATATTTAAGGGCCATTTCATTATTGGCATCCAGTGTTAATTGCCAGGTTCCGGCAAGATCGAGGGTCTCCCTGGCACCTGAACAGGATACGAATACCAGCACAATCGGGAATATCAAAAAGGATTGTTTAAACATTGATAGTTGTTTTTACAATAATAGTGATTGTTGCTATCTTTAGCTCTATTAATAGTTTAGAAAACACACCCGATGAAACGTCCATTCATTTTACTGATTGTGGAATAATACCAAAAAAAAGCACCCCCATAAGCGATATTTCATAGGACAACTAAATTTGAGAAAACCGGAATTTCTCGTTAGGTTTAATGCAAGCAATGAAGTGGATTTTAAGCATATTATTCTTATTAAAGGTTTTAATTCTATCTGCTCAAACCAGCAAGCCTGATACCATCATTACATTTTTCACCACAGATCCTATCCTGCTGGATGGAAAACTAGATGAACCAGTCTGGCAGCAAGCCATGCACATCAGCAATTTCACCCAGCGGGAACTGAACGTTAATGAACCGGCCACCGAGCGTACAGAGGTAGCTCTTGTTTATACATCCAAAACGCTATATATCGGTTTCTGGGGATACGATCGTGAACCGGACAAACTGGTAGCCCGGGAAATGAGCCGTGATTTTGCATGGGGGCAGGAGGATAATTTCGAACTGATCATCGATACCTACAATGATGATCGCAATGGCTTTCTTTTTGTGATCAATCCCAATGCTGCCCGTGCCGATGCCCAGGTGCTTGATAATGGCGAGTCATTTAATATTTACTGGGATGGCGTATGGAATGCCAGGACCATCATCACGGCTCAAGGCTGGTTTGCCGAAATAGAAATCCCGTTCTCCACCTTAAAATTTAGTGCGGATGCAGATCCTCTGGTCATGGGAATAAATTTTGAAAGAAACATCCGC
>Ga0164315_10002245_pt1 | contig 14802 bp, 6 predicted proteins | sample GuaBasSedimGuay6_FD_113737 | JGI IMG/M metagenome (GOLD analysis project Ga0164315, IMG submission 113737) | Subseafloor sediment microbial communities from Guaymas Basin, Gulf of California, Mexico - Guay6, Core 4569-2, 0-3 cm | ecosystem: Environmental > Aquatic > Marine > Hydrothermal vents >... | reverse complement strand
GCAAGACCGCATCGTCATAGACGGTCATGCGATCGCCCACGCGCAAGATCGGCCCGTTGCCCTGCGGCGTGTGCGGACGCGCGCTGGACATCTCCAGGTTGATCACCGTCGTGGACTTGGGGTACTTCGTCGTCCGCGTCCACGCCAGCGCGCCCCCGAACCCCACTTCCTCGGCGCGGGTGAAGAGGAAGCCGACCGTGCCCTTCCAGCGCGCCAGCAGGTCCGCGGTCGCTAGGCAGGCCGCCACGGCACAGCCATCGTCGATCGCGCGCGCGCGTACCTTGCCGCCGGCGAACGAAACGCCGGGCAGGTCGAGCACGAGCGGCGTGCCCGGCTTGAGGCCCGCGGCGCCCTTGAGGCGCACACGTCCGCCGGAGCGCTCACCCCGCTCGATCACCTTCGTCACGACGGGGCGAACCGGATCGGCGTCGAAGGTCGCGAGGCGCGCCCCCTTGAGCGCGTCGGCCACGATGCCGCCCTCGATGACCGCCGTACCGGGGCCGTCAATGCGCAGCGCAGGGTGGTCGGTGTGGCACGCGAACAGCAGCTTGGGTCGCCCCGTTCCGTGCACCAGCTTGGCGTTGCCGTGCACCAGCTTGGGGTTGCCGTGCACCACCTCGATGTTGCCGTGCTCGTCGATGCGTTCCCGCAGATGCGGACTAGCGGCGACGGCGGCTCGAATCCGCGCATGGATGGCGCCCTCGCTGAACGGCGCGGTAGGAAGGGAGAGAATCTCCCGCAGGCGATCGAGAAGCGGCATCGTATTAGCGGTCCAAGTGGTTCCACGCGTAATATACGTCAGCCCATTTCGCGAACGAGCCTTGGAGGTCTCCCTTGCGCATCGCCCTGCTTTTGCTGCTCTGCTCTGCCCCGCTGCTTGCGGCGCCCGGCGTCTCGCTGGATACCGACGGATCCGACGACGGATACTCCCCGCGGTCCGGTACCACGATCGACCTGCTGGTCACGATCGACCCCGGCCCGGCGGGCCTGCGCGCGGACGAACTCAAGATCAAGCTCACCGCGACGGGCGCCAACTTCGAACCGGCGATCCTGCCGCCGGTGGACGAGCCGGAATCCGGGCTCTACCGCAGCCCCTTCACCGTGCGCGTCCCGATGGGCGTCACCGCCGGCGAGGCGTTCAAGGTCAAGGCGGAGATCAGCGGCAAGAACGAGGCGGGCGACGCGATCCAGCTCTCGGGCGAGGGCGATGTCTACGCGATCTCCGCGCTCGGCGGTGCGATGGTAGTGCCGGGATTCGACGAACCGGGCCTGCTCAAGCTCAAGAAGGCGTCCCTGAAGACGCTGCCGGCCAAGGCGGGCAAGCGCAACCGGCTGGTCCTCGAACTCGAGCTGACGGGTACGGAGTACCACGTCTACGGCAGTGGCGCGGACGCCTCGATCGGTATTCCGATGCAGGCGGGTCTGGTTCCCAACGGCGCTCAGCGTGCGTGGCTCGATCGCGGCCAGATCACGCCGCCGGGCATGGAATTCCACGGGACCTTCACGGTCGAGCTACCGATCACGCCGACCCGCGAGGGCAAGGTGGAGACGCGCTTGCGGCTGCTTTGGCAGGCATGCGACGCGAGTTCCTGCCTCGAAACGCAGGTGATCTACCTTCCCGTCTCGTTCGAGGTGGCCGCAGGCGATGGCTCCCCCATCGAGGATCCGGAATCGGGCGTGGCGTCGGGCCAAGCCGCGGCGGACGAGGAAGGTCTGGCCGGCAAAAGCATCTGGGTGCTTTTCGGTCTGGCGTTCCTTGCGGGCCTGCTTGCGCTCGCGATGCCCTGCACCTACCCGCTAATTCCCATCACCATCTCGTTTTTCACCAAGCAGGGCGAAGCGCGAGACGGCAAGGTGGTTGGACTCGCGCTGGCCTATGGCGGCGGCATCGTGGCGGTTTTCGCTGGCATCGGCGCCATTGTCGGGCTCACCACTGTCTCCGGCGAGGACATCCTCGATATCGCCACCAACGCATGGGTCAACGGCCTGTTTGCGGCGCTTTTCCTGGTTTTCGGGCTGAGCCTCATCGGTCTGTTCGAAATCCGCCTGCCGCGCGCGTTTGACGACCTCGCCATGAAAGCGGGCGGCGGCGGCGGCTACATGAGTGTGTTCGCCATGGGCACGACGCTGGTGATCACCTCGTTTACCTGCACCGCACCGTTCATCGGTTCGCTGCTGGTCTACGCGGCGGCGAGCGGTGATTGGATGCGGGTGACGATGACGATGGGCATGTTCGGGCTGACCATGGCCGTTCCCTTCGTGATCTTGTCGCTGTCGCCCAAGGCGCTGCAGAGCATGCCGCGCAGCGGAATCTGGATGAAGCACCTGAAGGTGGTGCTGGGCATCGTGGAGTTGGGCCTGGTGCTCAAGTTCCTCTCCAACGTCGACCTCGCGATCGGCACCCGCTGGATTCACCGCGAGCTGTTCCTGGGGCTCTGGGCGTTGAGTTTCCTCGCCGCGGGCGTCTACCTCATGGATCTGCCGGCGCTCTTCAGCAAGGAGCGCAAGTGGGAGATGGGTAAGGGCACCGCCATCGCGATTATCTTCTTCCTCGGCGTGACGGGTTTCCTCAGCACCGGCCTGAACGGCGAGCCGTTCCCGCGCAGCGCGAAGTATCTCGAGGCGTTCCTGCCCAACTGGACGCCCGCCTACGACAAGACCTTCGTCGCGGTCGTCTACGAGGACTACGACAAGGGCATCGCGCTGGCGCAGGAGAAGGACGTTCCCGTCTTCCTGCACTTCACCGGCTTTCAGTGAATCAACTGTCGCACCATGGAGGGCGGGACCTTCCTCGACGAACGCATTCAGAAGGAATTCAGCCGGTTCATCGAGATCCGGATTCACACCGATCACGACGACAAGAAGCTGCGCTACCAGGGCAAGACGCTGCAGCGCGAACGTTTCAAGACGCTGGCCGTGCCCTACTACGTGGTCCTCGACTCGACCGGCAAGACGGTCTACTGGAAAAAGGGCGGCGTGATGAGCGAGGACAACTTCCTCGCCGGATTGGAAAACGCGCCCGTCAAGCGGGAAGCTTCCCGCTAATCGGCTTTCGGCCTCGGGCCCAAAGCCGTTCGGGCTCACATGACTCGGGCGCCCCGATGCGGGACGAATATCGCGGCGGCGCTTGGCTTGAGCACGCGCGCAACCCGATGAACTAGGTGGGAAGACCTCGCGCCGTCGTGCGCGGATCCGTTGGATGAGCAAGCGGGAACGAAGGCAGGCGCTGGCCGACAAGCGTCGCACGAAAGAAGCCAAAGAGGCAGAGCGGGAACTACATGCCCACTTCGCGGGCCGCCGCGATGCCCGGCGCTTCGATACCTTCCTGCCCTGCCGCGTTGCCGGCAAGACGGGCGTCTACCTCGCGCAGGTGCTCGACATCTCGCGGAGCGGCGCGCTGATCCGGATTCTCGACGCACGCTTTCCCGAGCCGGGTGCGGGCGAAGAACTGATGCGCTTCGCGGAACGGGTGACGGAGCAGTTTGGCTCCGGCATCGAAATCACCGTGCGCGGCTCGATCAATCCGATCCGTGCCGACCTGGTGCGCGTCACGACACGGCAGCAGGACGCCGACGACCCCACCTGCCACCTCGTCGGAGTCAACTTCGAGGAAAGCCTGGGCGAAGCCCAATGCCACGAGTTGGGATTCACTCCCATCCGCGAACGCTGCGAACGGTCCGGCGTCGTGGGCTGACGCCACAGCGTGAGGGAAGAGACCAAGGCCGACTTCTCCCGATCGGTCTTGGGCTTTGGGCTATGAGCTTTGCGTCGCAACCAGACCACTCAGAGGGTGTGAATAAATCCATCTGGCTTCGGCCGGCTGCGCTTGCGCGTGGACTGCGCGGCGCCAACCAAGCAGCCAGTAAAGCTGTACGGGCTGATACAGCCGTGGTCGGCGCGGCTTGCCACACACAAGCTCGCTCGCCCTCGGGCCGACGATGGATTGATTCACAACCTCTCAGTGGCCTTGCGGTCGTCGTTGGGGCTCGGTCGATTCCGGAGCCGCTACAGGAGTTCCGAGGTTCGATGGCATCCGAACGTGATCCGACCCACAACGCGCGAAGCAAAAAAAATCGGGCGCCCCACAAACGTGAGACGCCCGAACCGAGAGAGTGACGGGCTGGGGGCCCGTCAGGGGTTTCTTGTTGTCAGCAACGACTAATCGGGAGTGTCCGGGTTGTCGTTCAGCTTGCGGCCCGCGGCCACAACTGCGTAGTGCGAAAGTGTCGGATCAAGCGTTACCGCGTTGCCCTTCGGCGCCAGGATACTGAGCAGGAGCTGACGCTCGTCCCAGGAAGTCTGGCCCTTGGCCGAGGAGGTCACGCTGAACACCACCGCCTGCGGTCCGGTCGGCGTGCCTTCACCAACGAGTGCCACGGACGAACCGTGAGACCTGCCCTCGCTGAGGTAGAACGCATTCGGAGTCACACCCGAGAAGAGCACATCGTGCGTGTTGACCACCGCGAACAGATCATTGCTCGTGGTGAGCGCGACGCGGCTGCCTCTCGAACTGCTCGAGGACGACCGCTGACCAATCAGCGTGTTTCCGTCCATCGAGACGTACATGTGGTTGATCGCGTTGGTTGACCCGGTCGTGAGCGCATCGGTCAGACCGAAGAGCTCGCCGCCCGTGTTTGCGTCGAACGCATAGACCTCGAGGTCGGTCTGCGGCGAACCCGAAACGCTCGAGTCGCTGGCGATCACGTACACGATTCCAGCGCCGTCGTGACCGGTGAACGGCAGGACAGTCCCGCCGGGCACCGCCGCGAAGCGGCTTTCATAGTTGAACGAGTTCGTCTCGAACTGTTCGAACTGGATGCCCGCGCCGTGAAGCGCGAACGCCGCGTAGGGCTTGCGGACGAAGGGGTTACCCGTTTTCGGATCAATGGTGGTCGAAGTGACATCGTTCGCCGAGATGTTCATGCCCCACATGTGGGCGCGCCCACCGAGGACGTCGTTGACGTAGTAGATGAAGTCGCCGTTTTCGCTGGTGAAGCGAGCCCACATCATCTGAGTCGATGCGGAAGGGCTGGTCGCCCGGAAAGGCGCCGACGTAGGACCGATCTGGCCGATGCCCTTGAGGTCCTTGAGCGAGTTCTTCACGATGCTGTTGGCGGGACCACTCGTGAAGTTGATTGCCGCATCCGCTGATGTCCGGAAGGAGAACTCGACCAGCATCTGCACACCGAGGCTACCGTAGAAAGCGGTCGTGCCTCCGCGCGGGTTCAAACCCCAGCCGTTCGTGCCGCCGGAGTACTTCGCGTGGTAGAGCGTGTCCGCCGAATACTGGAAGAACAGCTTCTGGTCGTTCTTGCTGAACGTCAAACCGTGGATCTTGCGGAAACGCGCGTCGAGCAGGTTGCGGCCACTGGCGTAGCCAGGCATGCCGGTCGGGCCTGATCCGCCATTGTTGAGGCTGCGCTGACCCATGAACAGGACGTGCTGGTCGCCGGTCGAACCGGTGTCCAGATCGACCTTGCCACCTGTGCCTGTCGGCGCGCGAGGCGTGGCCATCAGAAGGATGTCGTCGGACGGAACCCAAGCCGAGTTGCCGTAGGTGCCGGTTGTCATCGACGATTCGGTAGACGAGAAGGTCGGCGCTCCCACGTAGAGGAAGGTAAATCCATCTTTGACCGACCAGTCACGAACCACGGCCACATAGCGGCCATCGCCCGACAACTGGAGGAAGTCAAGCTCTTCGCCCTGACGCCCGGGGGGCATCAAGTCGCCGTACACATCGGCATCGCTGCCGCTGAGGTCTGTGATCTCGGCATTGCCGGCGAGATCGAGACCAACGGTGGCATCGCTGTTGAGCTCCATGAAGAAGAGCGACTGGTTGCGGTTGCTCTCCACGCCGAAACCCTGACGGGGAATCGTGGTGGTGCTGATGAGGCTGTTGCGCGTCACGCGGCGCATCTGGCCCGCGATGAACGCGACCGCGCCGGGACCGGTCTTGCCGTCGTCGGTGTTCGTACCGCTCCAGGCAAACTGAGCCATATGGCTGAAACCGACGTTCTGACCGCGGAGCTGATCCTGGTCGGGAACGTAGCGGCCGGTGCTCGAAACACTCGGGCCGATGGCGTTGCCGTTCATGCCACCGCGGGTGTTGATATCGACTTCGGTCAGCGCGCCGTTGACGAGGCTGAATCCGAAGATCTTGTGCAGAGACGTGCTGACGTTGTCATCGGTGTAGCGCATGAAGATCAGGCCGCCGTCCACGAACATGAGCGAGTCGGGAAGAATGTCTTCCGGGTTATCGGTGCCGTCGCCGACATTGATAATGGCTGCGAGGCCGGTGACCGAGGCGCCATCGGCATCGATGCCGTCGACCGCGGTCGCGGCGCTACCGGTGATCGTGTTGTCGGTATCGACCGTCTTGCCGTCCGTGCGCCAGATCGCGATCTTCTGGGTGTCACCGCCGGGCATGGCCGTCGCGCACCAGAGACCGTCCGGCGAGACAGCCACGGAAATGGCTGTACGACCGAGATCAGTGGCATACCAGCCTTGGCTGGTTGCGTTTGAGCTCGAATGGGTTTCGATGTATACGCCCAGTCCCTGGTTATGCGCTTCCGCGTCGGGGTAGTCCCGCGTGGTGTAGTAATAGTAACGCGCATACGTGGTCGGGTAGCGGCTTGACGCCGACAGCGGCGGCTCGACGAACTCGGCACCGAAGGTGCCGCCGTCCTCGCTTCCGCCGCGATCGTTCTTGAACGTCGCCGGCATCCAGTAACGGCCGGTTCCCGGTTCGACGACCAGAATGCCGCGCTCGCCGGACGTAGTGAACTGCTGATAACGCTTGGCGTACGCGCCGATGGTCCCACCGGACGTCCACTGCTTGACGAAGGTCTCGCCCCACAGGTACACGCGGCGCTGTTCCGCGCCGGGCATCTGCAGCCACGTGAATTCCTGCTGCGAGTGCTGCCAGGCGTGGTTGATGCGGTAGTTCCAGAAATCTTCCTTGCCCGCTTCGGCCGGCCAGAAGCCGGTCACCGACGGCATGCCCTTGTTCACATGCGCATCCTCACCACCGTTGGGGATCATGACGGGCAGGATGTCGAATTTGGAGGGAAGGTTGGTCTCGACGGTCGGCTTCTCGCCGGTGTTGACACTGAACAGCGTCGCGTCGAGCATCATCGGCACCATGCGGCCTTCGGTGGTCTGCGACGATGCGCCCACGAGTCCTGAGGGGTTGCCGCCGGATCCTTCACCGGACTGCATACCGCGCAGGTAGAGCGCCTGATCGGGTGACACGCTGAGTGCCATGTTGCTCAGCTGAATCTGCGGATTGGGGATCGCGCTGGGGCCATTGGGGTTCGACGCATCGCCGACATAGATATCCGTCTGGCTGATGGTGACCGGGTGGAAACCGCGGTCAAGTGCAACGCCGGAAATCTGGCCGCTCGTGACCGAAGTGGAACTCCCATCGAGAGTCAGGGAGTTCGGCAGACCGGGCACATCCGTCGCGGGTGTATCGCCGGGATCCGGGAAGTTCTCCCAGGACGAGTCCTGGTCATAGGCCGACTGCCACTCGTAGTTACGCTTGGCATTGGGCGGGAAGACGCCAACGAAGCCGACGGGATACGGAATCAACCGCGCGACGCCGCCGAGACCGGTGAGCTGTACGTTTCCGGTGCCGTTGGCAGCGAGATACGAGTTTCCGTCAACAGCCGGATCGAGTCCGGGATTCGCGAGCGCGGGAGCGCTCGGCTCGTTGAAGTTGGTCTTGAATGTCTTGTGAATACCTTTTTCGCCGGTGAGCGGGTGCTCACCGTTCCACGCGTTCTGGCGGCCTTGGCCATCCGTTCCGCCGGTCGGGACGTAGTCGTCGCTACTCTGCGAGGCGCTCATGACTTCCGCGAACACGCGGACGCTGAGATCGACAACGCCCGATGCACGCGGCAGTCCATAGAACCCGCCGGTAGCGCCGTCGATGGCGACGCCGAAGAGCGTCTCGTTGAGCGGGGCGCCGTCGGTGGCCATGGCATCATCGACGCCATCGACCCACTCGAGGTCGTACCGCAGCGGCGGAACGCCACCGCTGGCGGCAACGAACTCCTGGTAATCCACGCCGGCCGAGCCGCCGAGGATGAATACGGAGTCGATGACGATCTCGGGTACACGAACCTGGATCACATATCCCTTGCGGGCGATGCGGTCGTCAATCTTCGACGGCGTGCCCTTGGTGTCGATCGCTTCCACGATCGCGTTGAAGCGCAGGCCGGTCAGCGGAGCGGCCGGCAGGAAGAATGCATTCTGGTACTCACTCGCCACGAACGGGTACTTGCGCAGTGACTTGGTCGCGTTGGGCGGGACCCAACCGGGGTTGGTGCCCTCGTAGCGGCTGTCGAAGTAGTCGGAGAAGGCGATCGGCAGCGCGCTGCCGAGCGAGTCGTCCGTCTGGCCGATGCCGTCCGAGTCGATGAAGTCGCGCTTCGAGTCGATCGACGGACCGCCCGTGATGGGCGTGGCGCCGGGCTCGCGCTGGAACCAGTCGGGGTCGAGCGGATCGATCTTGCCGACCACGCCGCGCGGCGACTGGAATCCACCGATCTGCACCTTGTTGTTGCCGGCCTGCAGGTTGAAGACTCCACCATCGGTGAAGTCGACATCGAACTTGGTCTTCGCGTTGGGCGAATTGGACTCGTCCGTGTCGTCCGACAGGATCGGGTTCCCACCCAGGTCTCTCGGCATCTCGGTGTCGAAGACCGACAATTCAAGCTCGCGCGGCAGGTAGACAACGATGATGTTGTTGCCGGAACCGCCCGCGGTCTGGAACGGGAACGAGAAGAAGGCCAACGGGTTGGCCGGGTTGACGAAGTTGATCACCTCGGGGAACGCGGGAACCGAAGGATCGTTGGATCCCTCCTCCGCCGTCGGGTTGAGGATATTGATCGTGCCGCCCAAGACCTCGATGTGGAAGGCCTGTTCGGCGGCGAGCGCCGGCGCGCCGGTCGGCTGCGGTGTGCCCGCGAGCTCGCCCGTCGATACGGCCTTGATCATGAAGTTGTACGGAATGCCGGGACGCGCAATGCGCGGGAATCCGATCAGGCGGGCATTGCCCGTGAGCGGTCCATCCGGATCCGGTTTGCCATCGCCGTTGATATCTTCGCGATCGGCAATCAGCGTGACGCCCGGCGGGAGTGTTCCCACAAGGATCTCGAACTTGTCCGGCGGGGCTGCTCGCCCCTCCGTGACGAAACTGATGACTTCGTCATACAGCTCGCCTGCACCTCCATCCGGCACCGCTGTCGTCTCGAACGCAATCGCATCGACGTTGACGGATTCTCCACCGTCACTGCCTGTGCACGCGTTAAGACCTGCAACGGACGCCAAGCCAAGGGACATTAGCGCGGCACGTGTGACCGCACGCCACCCAGTCTTCAGCATCGGGCTTCCTCCAAAATCTCTCTCGTTGTTGGTGCGTACCCCTAGCACCAGTGTTTCACAGGAGCCCCTAATTGCCCAACCGGGGACTCCTTCGGCCCCATAAGTGTGCGCTGCACTGGGCCGCTTTTCCACTTCGAATTATTCGGAGGGCCCAAAAAAGTTGCTGCCTTCGTCGCGAAAGACGGTTTGGCGGAGGCACCTGGAGCAACCGAGAGAATGCGTAATAATTACGCGAATAGTCGTCGGGCAGCCATTCAAGCCTCGCCGCGGACTGAAGAAAACCCTTACAGACTCAGGCGTTCACGCTGTGACGAGGGTCGATTCGTCGCTCGCCTGCGCCGCTTCAAGATCTTCGTCTGCGGCGTTGACCTGCCAGACAAGGTGCTCTTCCCACGCGACTGCATCCGGGAAAATCGACCGTCCCGCAATGCGATCCATCAGGAGCAAGAGGCCAAATGCGCCGAATTCCAGCATGCGGTAGGAGAACGGCGTGCCGGGCAGATCGAAGTCCGAGGCCATCGGCCCCACGAGGTGGGTCAGATAGCTCAACGTCGTGAGCGCGGGCAGGGCGAGCCACGCGACTCCGTAGCAGCGAACGACCAGCACCGGGAGCAGCCAGAGAGTATGGGCGGGCTTCAGCACCGGAGCCAGCAGTAGGAGCGCCACAAGGGTGATGAAAAGGTCATTCAGCCCTGGCTTCTTGGCCTCTTCGATGCGGTCGGAGATACGGATCACGAGATACGTGACGATTCCCATCAGCGCGACGAGGCAGATCAACTTGGCCAGCAGGTCGAAGATCGGCATGTCCGGGCCAAGGATTTCCACACCCGCGATGCGCAACGACTCGCTTGACGTCAGATCGAAGCCACGCAACGAGGCGCGCAGCAGGTTTTCCGCGAACGAGTTGTACTCATGGTGGCGCCACACATGGATGGAGCCCTGCCCGACCGCCGCCGGCTCGACCGAGGTGTCGAGCAGTGTCGGCACGAAGGTGGCACTGGCGAGCAGCAGCCCCGCGAACACGGCGAGGACGCCCGTCCGACGGAACATGACCGGCGCGAGCAGCAGCGTGGCGGGCCGAATCGCGATGGAGATCGCCAAGCCAAGAGCCGCCATGCCCCGGCGCATCGAGACCAGCCCGTAAACGAGCGCCGCGATACCCGGCAGCACGAATATGTCGATCGAGAGCGTGCAGTACGCCTCCTTGAGCAGGATCGGCGACCACGCGTAGACGATGATCCAGCCCAACGGGAATTCGATCGAACGCAGCGCCATGAGCAGCAGGAAGCAGGCGAGCGCATCCGCGCAGAGAATCAGGAATGCGTAGCCGCGGGTGTTGGCGGGCTTGAAACGGTCGCCCAGGGCCCCCACCGCGATACCTGCAGGCGTCGATGTCGCGCGCAAGTCGGGGCGACCAACCTCCTCGGGTCGCGGCCCATCGGCGCCCGCCGTCAGCTGCGCGCGTACGAGCGCGATCTGGATGCGCTCGGCCGGTTCGCGCAGTTCCGTGTGCTCGGCGTTGTCGGCCAGATCGGCGGGCCGATACGCATACGGATTGACGCCGCTATTCATCAGACGGGCGTCAAACCGCATCCGCGCGTGATCGCCCTCGTAGATCGCCCCCGGCGCGCCGAAGAGCAGGATCATGCGAGCCACCGCGCCGATGAACAGGATGTAGAAGAGCCGCGGCGGCTGGCGATGGGCGACGATGCAGCACCCGATATGCAGCGCCGAGATCGCGAGCGTCGCGCCCACGAAGAGCAGCACGAAGTCGCGCGGCGTGCCTACCTGCCGGGTCGCGTCGATAAGCCCTGACATCCACACGAGCGAGCCCGCGTAGAGCAGCAACAGCAGCCCGGTGAATCCGATCAGAAAACGGCCCATTACGCCTCGTTCATCGACCATCCCGGCGAGGGGCTTGAGATGCGAACGGGCTCACATTCGCTTAACGGATAGAGGCTAGACGCTTGAAGCTCGAAGCTTGAGGCCGCGACCTGACTGTAAGCGTGCGGACGGTTAGCGGAGGGGGCTCGCGTGGCCTCCGCTTGAATGGCGGCAGCCGACCGCGAATCTCCGAATTCCCTGTCGAGGCCCCGCGACCCTCGCTCCGCCTATGGACTCCCGGGTCGCGGCGTCTAGCCTCCAGCTTCAAGCTCCCCCGTTCGTGGCTACTTCAGTCGAATCTCGATCAGCCGATCGGCCGCCCCACCCTCAACCCGGGTTTTCTCGCCGTTGGGCCACTTCACCTCGATGAAGTCGAACTTCTTGGCGCTTCCGAGGCCGAAAATCAGGCGCGGATCCTCGCTGCACTGGAAGCTTGAGCCCATCAGCAGCACCCGCGTCTGCCGCGCTTTCCCGGCCACCACGGTGACCTCGGCGCCGGCCGGGTCAAGCGGCACCCGCTTGCCGGGATTGCCCCGCAGGCGCACCTGCACCCAGTGGCGGTCCGCCTTGGGAGACACATCGCAGCGCAGCAGGCAGGGCATCGCGTTGAGTTCGCTGGTGGCGATGTCCGCGTCCCCGTCGTTGTCGAAATCAATGGTGACCGCGGCGCGCGACGAGCGGCGCACATCGGCCACGCCCGGCCCTGCCTGCGCGGTGACGTTGCGGAACTTGAGCGGGGCCAACCGTTCGTTGAGGATCAGCAGGTTCAACTGCTCGTAGGTGGTCTCCTGCGCCACGAACTGGTCCACCTCGGGGTAGACGTGGCCACAGGCGAAAAAGATGTCCACGTCGCCATCCAGATCGGGGTCGAACACCAACACCCCCCAGCCCAGCGCGGAGAACGTGAACTCGCGCAGGCGCGTCTGGGCCGACTTCTCGTCGTAGACGACGCGCCCGTCCGGCAATCGCGTACCGACCAGCAGATTGAACTGGTCATGCGAGAACTCGGAGACGACCACATCCTGGATGCCGTCGCCGTTGATGTCGGCGAGGTTCACACCCATCGAAGCCTGCGGGTGATAGTCATCCATGCTCATGGCGAGGCTCATCTCTTCCGCCTGATCTTCGAAGGTGCCGTCGCCCTGATTGATCCAGCAGACGTTCCGCACCGAATCGTTGGCCACGAAGATGTCCTGATCGCCATCGCTATCCACATCCCACGCGATGGGCTGGAACCCGTACCACGGCCCCTCCGACGCCTCGGTGTAGCTGGCCGGGTTGACCTTGCGCCAGATGCCCGCCTTTTTGGTGGCGTCGCGAAAGACGACCTTGCCCGTCTCGGCGAACTGGTTTTCCAGCAGCACGTCGTTGACCGGTTTGAGCCCGAGCGGCCCGCAATAGACGCGCAGCTTGCGCCAATCGCAGTTGCGGCCGTCGATCGATCCGTCCGGCGCCACCCGCACAAGCTCGGGGCGACCGAACATGTCCTGTACGTCGCCGTACTGCGCCACATAGATGTCGAGATCGCCGTCGTTGTCGTAATCGACGAAACAGGCGCCCGCCGACCAGTCGAGGTTCCCGCCGGCGGCGCCCGCCTGCTGCGCGATCTCGGTGAACTTGCCCTTGCCGTCATTCAGGAAGAGCTTGTTCGAGCCCCAGTTGCAGAGGTAGATATCGGTGTCGCCGTCGTTGTCCACGTCGCCGGCGATGGCGCCGAACGACCAGCTTCGGTCATCCACGCCGGCAGCTTCGGCGCCCTCCTCGAGGCGCTCCCCTCCGCGATTCCAGTAGAGCGCGTTGCGGGGCGCCTCCTCCTCGGGCAACAGCACCGGGCGCTGCGTCTTGCGGTCGTAGCGCACGACCCGGTTTCCGTTGGGGCAGTAAAGGTCCATCCAGCCATCGCCGTTGAAATCGCCCACGGCGATTCCCGGCGGCATCGCCCCGAGGATCAGGTCTTTTTGCCGGTCCTTGCCGGTGCGATTGCGGAGCGTGTAGCCCATCGGACCCGCCACATCCACAAAGGCGAAGTCGAGCCCGCTGGACGGTGTGACAGCGGGAACCTTCTTGGAAGCGCCGTTATCGCCGCCACATCCGCCGAGCATGGCGGGAAGGGCGAACAGGAGGGAAACAAGCAGCGCGGCCGGGAGCAGTAATTTGTTCATGCGGACCTGGTGTCGGGGGGAGAGCCAAGCCCTCACAGAATACGCTGCCGGTCCGAAAACCTGCGAGCACCTACCCGTCCCGTTTAAGAACGCCCCGCTGCGAGTCCGATGGGTTCTGCGCAGGCAAAAGTATGACACCGGACGGATATCGCGAACTCCCGGCACTCGTTCTTCAATCGAGCGTCGTTTTCCCCGACGATGTCGTTTCCATTCAGCTCCCTGAGGACGTCTTGCCGCGTGACCTCCTCAAGGGCAGCAAGGGAAACGATCTGCTGGTCGCCACGGTTTACTCGCGGCGCGACAGCGGCGAACCCAAAACCGTGGAGGATCTGCGGCCGGTCGGCGTGCTCTGCCGCGTCGTCCAGCATATGCAGGTGCCCGGCGGCGGACTCCAGGTCGTCTTCCAGGGTGTCCAGCGGCTTTCGCTGGAGGATTACACGTCGGATGACGACGGCTGCCGCGTGCAGGCGCTGCTCATGCCGGCCGATCCCGATCCCGAGGAGTACGACGGCAAGGTGCTCGATTGCCTCGACCTCGTGACCGAGTTGCTGGGTCGCGAGAGCACCTATCCCGACGACCTCGAGCAGATCCTGCGCCTCAACCTCGACGGCGCCGGGCGCTTCGCCGACCTGGTTGCCGCCTACATCAACTTTCCGCTGCCGGTCAAACGCGAGATCGCTGCCACCTCCGACGTGGGCGAGCGCATCATGGCGCTCGAAACCGCGCTGCACCTCGAACTGGCGCGCAGCAAGGTGGACGAGGACGTTCATCAGCGCGTGCGCGACAACATCGACGGCCGCCAGCGCGAGCAGTACCTGCGCCAGCAGATGCGGGCGATCCGGGATGCGCTGGGCGAAGATGCGGGCGGCGAGGACGAACCGGACGAGTTGATGGAGAAGCTCTCCGCCATGGACGTGCCGGACGAGACGCGCGAGACGTGCCTGCGCGAAATCCGACGCCTGCGTTCCGTCGCCCCCAGCAGTGCCGAGTATCAGGTCATTCGCACCTACATCGGTTGGATCCTCGATCTTCCGTGGGACACGAAGTCCGACGACCGGATCGAACTGGACACCGCCCGCGACGTGCTCGATGACGGCCACACCGGTCTTGAGAAGGTCAAGGAGCGCATCCTCGAACACCTCGCGGTGCGTAAGCTCAACCCCGGCCGACCGGGCGCGATTCTCTGTCTCGTGGGCCCCCCGGGCGTCGGCAAGACATCCATCGGCCGCGCCGTCGCGAGCGCCATGGGCCGCAAGTTCGTCCGCATGAGCGTGGGCGGCCTGCGCGACGAATCGGAAATCAAGGGACACCGCCGCACCTACGTGGGCGCCATGCCCGGCAAGCTGCTGCAACTCGTCAAAAGCTCCGG